>CEVH01107049.1_pt1 | contig 190341 bp, 143 predicted proteins | sample 356521 | NCBI WGS metagenome assembly CEVH01 (sample SAMEA2623446, study PRJEB7988) | marine metagenome | isolation source: saline water (ENVO:00002010), including
TCATTGGCAAAACAGGAGGCCGAAAAAGAGAAGCAGTTAGCCCTGGAGTCCAGCGATGAAGCTCGCGCTCTTGCAGAAATCGCCCGAAGGATCAACGAAACCACAGATCTTGATTCCATAGTCGACACAGTGTTTTCCCACATGGCTGAGGCGTACGGGGCCACACGAATCGCTATTCAACTCGTGGACGAAACCAAAAATCAGTTGTACACGGTGCACTATGATTTCCTGGGAGGGGAGCATACGGAAGCTCAAAGGGATTTCATACGGGACCTTGTGGTGCCGTTGGAGCCAGAAAGCGGCACACTTTTTAGAACCTGTGCCAGGCAACGTCCTCTGTATCTCCCACCCAGGGAAGGGACTGCCTGGTATGAGACACGGAGGATGGATGGAAGTCTGGAAATTTCCGAGATAGATCAGAAGATCGCATCCACCCTGGAGCTGGTTTCGCTGGCACAGTTCCCACTATTAATTCAGGGGAGAACCATTGGTGTTTTGTGGTGCTCCTTTGGAATGGCCCGAAGAAGCAAAAGCGATATTGAGTCCATGCTTCGATTTTGTAGCCAGATTGCAGGCGCCATCCACAGCTCCAGGTTGTTGAATCAGCTGGAGCTGCAGAGAAATGACATTGAAAAGGCTCGTTCCGAGCTGGAGAAGCTTGCCGGTATCTCACGACAACTCGGGGAAACGTCGGATTACCAGGAGCTGGTGGAGACGGTAGTGGGCTTCGTGTTCGAGGAATTCAACATAGATGGAGCAATCCTAATGATGGAGAATGGATCCCGGGAAAGCCTGGTTTCTGTTCATACTACAATGCCTGCCTCGGCGGACCCCAGGGTTCCCGAGTTTGCCCGATCGATTGAAGTGCCGCTGGATTCCGAAAGCGCACTGGCGCGCGTGTTTCTGCGCGGTCGGCCGTTGTATGCACCCAGGCTACTGAGCAATGCTTCGTTTCCTGCAATAGATGCAGATATCATTCAAAACCTTCAGCTATCCTGGTATCTTGCTGTGCCAATCATTGCTCAGGGAAAGTCCGTTGGGCTCCTTCTACTTTCAACTTACGATCGAAAAATCTCACTGGATCTGGAGCAAAGAGAGCGAATCCAGCGGTACTGTCAGCAAATTGCAGGGGCATTGTACTCTGCAACTCTGATCTCTGAGCTTACAGAGGAAAAGCAAAGGGCTCAGGATGCATTGCACGAGATTTCTGTACTCTCTGAGATGTCTCGCCGATTGAACGAAGCTGGCAGTCTGGATGATGTGACTGACTTTATTTTCGCCCATTTAAAACAAACTTTTGAGGCAAAGGCAGCAGGATTGCTGCTGGTTGATCAATCCAGGAAGAACCTGTTCACTGTAAGAGCTACCAGCAATGATCCCGGCGTTCCAGGGGGAGATAAGCTGGATTTCTCGGCGCCGCTTTCCGAGGAAGCGGGAACACTTTATCGCACATATTTGAAAAAGAGGCCCCTGTATATTCCGCGGGTTGCCGGGGACTTTGGTAGCGAAACGGATCGCTACATTGCAGAGACATTAAACCTCCAGGCTTTCGCTCACATTCCGCTGGTCAGTCAGGGAGAAACCATCGGAATAATCTGGATTGCTTTTGACAGTCGCAGAAGAAGCAGAAAGGAAATAGACCGCCTTGAGAGATTCGCAAGTCAGATAGCCGGTGCGGTACAGAAGTCCAGTCTTCTTGAGCAGGTTCTTCAGGCCAGGGATCTTGCAGAGCAGGAAAAACAGAAGGCCCTGCAGGCCAGCAACGAGTCGAGAGATCTGGCGGATTTTACTCGAAAGATCAACGAGTCTTCGGATCTAGAAGATATCCTGGACGAAGTGTTTCATCATATCCAGAGTACTTACGATGTGGACTCGCTAGTACTTCAAATGGTAGACGAGGCTCAAAACGAATTATACACAATGAAATACGCTTCCGACCGTTTGGAGCATGGAAGTGAGGAGGAGCTCTTTACAGCCAATCTCCGGATCCCGCTGCGAGAAGAAAGCGGCACCCTGTACAGAACTTTCCTGCGAAAAAGACCATTCTATATACCACCTCGAAAAGAGGATCCGGAGTATCTAAAAAAGAAATCCGGCGCAATGGTAACTGCCATCGATCGCGAAATCAGTACGCGCCTGGATCTTAAGTCTCTGGCGCAATTCCCTCTCGTCGTGCAAAAGGAAACCATAGGCATCCTGTGGTGTTCGTTGGGGGAGCGAAAGAGATCCAGTCATGAAATTGAGTCCATATCCCGTTTCTGTAACCAGATTGCCGGGGCCATTCATAGCACCAGGCTGATGGATGAAGTACGGGAGGAAAAGGAACGAGTGGAGCGCTCCAGGGAATCCACGGATGCTCTGCGTCAGCTGGCAGAACAGGCCAGCGCCACAACCTCCCAGTCCGAAATGGTGGACCTGGTTCTTAACTTTGCGGAGCAGCAGTTTGGCCTGGCATTTTTCGGCTTTCTGCTTCTGGATGAAGAAAGTCAGCGTCTGGTGCACTATCGGTCCCGAGCAGCAGCCAATGTGCCGGAGGAGGCCACAAGACTCATAAGGGATACCGGGATACCATTTGATGAACAGGAAAGCGTTATTGCCAGAGCAATTCTAAGGAAAAGGACTCTGTATTTGCCTCGAATTTCAAGAACGAGCAGAAGATTGGATGCAGCCCTGCTTATGGAAGGCAAAGCTCGCTCTGTAATTGCTGTGCCCATGTGGGTAGAGAATGAGCCAATGGGGGTTTTTCTGGCCTCTCAGTACGATCAACCCCTTGGATTATCCCGGGACCAGATTCATCAGATGGAGGCATTTTGCAACCAGGTGGCAGGCGTAATTCGCTCCACGCGACTTCTGGAGCAGGCAGAAATAGCACGTAAGGAAGCGGAAAGGGCCAGAGAAGAAACAGAAATCCTTGCCGACCTTGCGCGAGAGGCCAACCAGGCGACAACAATGATGGAAATTCTCTCATCGCTGCATAGTGTTGCGGGAAAGCACTTTGGGGCTGACTCTACAGTGCTCTGGGTCATCAATGAAAAGGACTCAGAAATAAGTCCGCAAGCTGTGCTCATTCGGAACCAGTCCTGGGAACCCCGGGAACTGCCAGAGCCTCTAAGATCGATCCCATTGAATCGTGACGGAGGTAATCTTTACATGACGTATTCAAAGAAGCGTGCTTTTCATTTTGCGGATATTAATAACCCCAGGATTGACAAGCTCATGATGCCGGTGGATCGTGCTGTCCGCGAATTTGCTGGAATGGAATGGTTCATCAATGTCCCTCTGATAGTGGAAGGGGAGGTTATTGGCATTCTGGGTATCACCGGCCCGGAATCAAAGCAACTATCGCAAGGCGAAATTTCATTTTGTGAAAGACTGGGAGCGCAGCTTGCTGGTGCTGTCCGAGCATCGAGTCTCCTGAAGGAGACCGCTATGGCCCGGGCCGAGTCGGATCGTTTGCTGGCAAACATCCTCCCGCTGGAAGTGGCGGACGAACTAAAGCGGGAAGGTCAGGTGCAGCCCAGACAGTACGAGTCTGTCAGTGTACTCTTTACAGATTTTGCCGGTTTCACAGCTGCCTCGGCTTCGATGAAACCGGAAGAGCTGGTTTCGCAACTGGACAGTTGTTTCAGCCAGTTCGATCAGATTGTGAAGCGAAATGGACTGGAAAAGCTCAAAACAATTGGTGATGCCTACATGGCCGCCGGCGGCCTGCCGGCTGAGAATCGCACTCATGCAGTCGATGCCTGCCTGGCCGCTCTTGAATTTCGGGAATTTATGAAACAGGTGGAAGAAGTGAGAGCTTCTGTTGGCGAAAGGATCTGGAAGATCCGAATTGGTATCCATAGCGGTCCGGTGACCGCCGGTGTTCTGGGCACCGATAAGTTTGCCTATGATATCTGGGGGGATACAGTGAATACCGCCAGTCGCATGGAGTCTTCCGGCGAACCTGGACGAGTCAATATTTCTCAGGAAACCTACGACCTGGTAAAGGAGTTGTTCGATGTGGAACCAAGGGGGAAAGTCCAGGCAAAGGGAAAAGGGAAACTGGATATGTTTTTTTTACAGGGAATTAAACCCGACCTGTCCGTGGACGGTGAGGGGCTCATTCCTAACGCACAGTTTGAATTAAAACGCCAGGCGGTTTAGGATCGCAGTATGCTCGTGGGCCAGGATTACCCCTCGGCGCGCGGCTATCCTTCCGTGTCTAGACGCGCGCTGCTCGCACGTCCTGTGCTCGCTCCCAGGGTAACCTTGGCCCACTACCAAAGGATCCCGAGTAAACCGCTAGTTATTGTGGAAATCGCTTCGCGATTTCTTCTTTTGAGAGTGGCCGGGTTCGGTTTATTGCACTAGACCGACTTTATGTGGGACGCTTCCTGGGTTGATCCTCGGGGGGGGCGGCTTATGGTGGTGGGATGATCTTAAGTGGAACTCGCGCCGAGCGGAGCAGGGCTGGTTCGGCTTATGGTGTGGCGGCGATTTTAAGTGGAACTCGCGCCGAACAGAGTGGGTCTGGTTCGGGTTATGGTGGCGGGATGATTTTAAGTGGAACCTGCGCCCAACATAGCTGGCCGGGTTCGGCTTATGGTGCTAAAACGATTTTAAGTAGAAACCGGGCCACGGCAGGCAGTGCGGCGCGGGTGGGTACGACTTATTACGCAGTGACGGCCTAAATGGAATATGGTCAGGCTCTCGGTGAAAGCGGCACGCTATTTCTGAAAACTCGATGATTGGTCCAAGCTCGGTGGTAGGGTGCTGGCAGTGAAACTTGCGCAGGGAGTGGGTCGGATAAATTCGCAGCTTGAGCCGGGCAATTGATCGGCCATCTGATTATCTCGCTCCTTTCTGCTGATCCACATTATGTAGCCCCCGCCGCCACCACCGGAGCCGATTTTCTGCTGACATAGAGGCTTATTTCTGGAATCTGGAGTGATGAGCGCAAAGCTGGACCCGGAACTGTTTCCAGAACCCAATCTGAAGTTATTCGATGACTTTTCTCCCCTGGATCGAAAATCCTGGGAAGAAAAGATCCTGAAAGACCTGAAGAATCCGGAGGACCCGGAGAAAGCGCTTCAGAAGCTGAACTGGAAAACGCGAGACGGAATCATACTGAGTCCTTTCTACCTTTCGGATGAAAAACCCGCTGGTCTGGAAAAGCATCTTCCCGGCGAGTTTCCTTACCTGAGAGGAATTCGTGCTCAGGGAAATGTCTGGCTTACCGAGCAGACCATCGACTTTTCTTTGCATCACAATGAGTCGGATCTGGATGCACTGCTGGAAGAGTTCTACAAACATGAGCTGGGTAGCATCAGACTTCTTGTAAACGATGCCTCTTATGTAGGCCATGCTGCTCAATTTTGTGAAAAGATCGATCTAAATCGCGTTTCGGTAAATCTGGATCTGGAAGTGCATCTTAAAGATGCCCAACCCCTGCTGAAATGGGCTGCTACCAAGGATGCAAATAAAGTCCTGATTTCTGTAGATCCTCTGGCCAGGTATCTGCGAACCGGAGCCGTTGAAACATCCACTCTGGAAACGGAGCTTCGAGAGGATCTGGATGCAACTGCAGCCTATCTGGAAAAGGACAGCCGACCTTTCCTGGGAGTTAGTGGCCATCTGTTTCGCTATGCCGGTGCAAACAACATTACCCAGCTAAGCCTTACTCTTTCTCTGGGAAGCTTCTATATATCTGCACTTCTGGATCGCGGGCTGAGTCTGGCCAGCGCACTCAGAGCTACCCATGTTCGAAGCGCCGTTTCATCCAGCTTCTTTCCGGAAGTAGCTCAGCTAAGAGCAGCGCGATATCTCTGGTCGCAGATCGCCAGCGCGTATGCCAACGAAGTATCGAAAGCAGGAAGCGAAACCGGCGATTGGAAAGCGGCCGCAGCACTTTATCAATCTACGGAAACATCTGTTTTTGAACTATCGGCTCTGGACCCCTATACCAATCTGCTTCGCTCTACCACGCAATCTATCAGCGCAGTTCTGGGAGGTTCCCAGAGACATACAGTGCATCCGTTTCATCTAATTACAGATCGAGAGGATGCCTTCTCCAGAAGGATGGCGCGTAATATTCAGAATCTAATCCGTCATGAAAGCTACCTACAACAGGTGGCGGATCCGGGCGGAGGTGCTTATTATCTGGAAAAACTAACCGATGAACTGGGATCGGCTGCCTTTCAGGACTTTCAGAATCTCGAGCAGGCCGGTGGATTCCTGGAAGGTCTGAAATCCGGAAGCATCCAGAAGAATCTGGCGGAGCAACTTTCCGATGCTCTCAAAAATGTATCTTCCCGACGCTCCATTTACGTTGGAGTGAATCAGTATCCTTCCCTGAAAGAGGATGTGAAGGAAAAACGATATGATCCGTATACCGGCCACTGGGTGAACGGAGTTCAGCTGGAAAGCGATGATGCGAAAGGAAAGGCCATTGCTCCTGTGCGATTCGGCAGGGCGACGTCTGGATTTGAAGATCTCAGGATTCATTTTCAGAGTGTAGCAGCCAGCAAGGGTTTTCGTCCTCAGGTTCTGCTGGTGCCTGCCGGAAAGCTGGCCATGCAAAGAGCCAGAGCTGCCTTTTCCCAGAACTTCCTGGGATGCGCAGGATTTGCTGTGGAAGATCCGGGTTCGCTGGGCGAAGTTTCTTCAGCCGCAGAGTTTTTGAAGGATCGCATTGCGAAGGATTCCTCCATTGTAGCGCTTACACTGTGTTCCAGCGATGAAGAATATGAAGCACTGGCAGATGCCGTGCTCCCTATTGCTTCAGAAAAAGGACTTCCTGTGATTGTTGCGGGAAGTCCAGAGAATCGGGACGCGCTGGAGTCAAAAGGCGTGATTGAATTTATTCACTTGAAGTCCAATGTATTTGGAACACTGGTAGAGCTACAAAAGCGAATTCTGGGCTCAAGCGTTGGTTCGCATCAGAGAGAGCAATGAAAGAATTGCAGGAAGGAAAAATGAAGCCTGATTTTAATAAGGTGAATTACTCACCCATTACCGCAGGAGGAAATGCAGACCATCCTCCATCCGATGACGTGGCCATGAATACTCCGGAAGGCATCCCCGTGCAATCCGCCTATGGAGCCGATGCATTAACAGGTCTTGAGCATCTGGACTTTGGCGCTGGTGTAGCTCCCTATCTTCGCGGCCCGTATTCTACAATGTATGTGACCAGGCCCTGGACCATTCGCCAGTATGCCGGGTTTTCTACAGCCGAAGAATCCAACGCATTCTATCGTCGAAACCTGGCTGCTGGCCAGAAAGGTTTGAGCGTTGCATTTGATCTGGCCACTCATAGAGGTTACGATTCGGATCATCCGCGAGTGGTGGGCGATGTAGGAAAAGCAGGTGTGGCCATTGACTCCATCCTGGATATGGAAGTTCTGTTCAATCAGATTCCTCTGGAAAACGTTTCTGTTTCCATGACCATGAACGGTGCGGTTATTCCAGTGCTGGCTTTCTTCATTGTTGCTGGAGAAGAGCAGGGTGTTCCGCCGGAAAAGCTTACCGGTACCATTCAAAATGATATTCTTAAAGAATTCATGGTGCGAAATACCTATATTTATCCGCCAGCTCCTTCCATGAAGATCATCGCCGACATCTTCGCATATACATCTTCGAAGATGCCTAAATTTAACTCCATCAGCGTTTCTGGATATCATATGCAGGAAGCCGGGGCCACGGCAGATCTGGAATTGGCCTATACTCTGGCGGATGGTCTGGAGTATCTTCGCACGGGCATGGCTGCAGGACTGAGCGTGGATGAATTTGCTCCCAGGATTTCCTTTTTCTGGGCCATTGGCATGAATCAGTTTATGGAAATTGCCAAGATGCGAGCGGGACGTTTGCTGTGGTCTAAACTTGTAAAGCAGTTCGATCCCAAGAATCCTAAATCCATGGCTCTCAGAACTCACTGTCAGACTTCTGGATGGAGCCTTACCGAACAGGATCCATACAATAACGTAGCCAGAACTTGCGTGGAAGCTCTGTCCGCTGCTCTGGGGCATACCCAATCGCTGCATACAAATGCTCTGGATGAGGCCATTGCTCTTCCTACAGATTTTTCTGCACGAATTGCTCGAAACACACAGCTCTTTTTACAGGATGAAAGCGACATTACCAGAGCTGTAGATCCCTGGGCTGGAAGCTATTACGTAGAGGCTCTTACCAATCTTCTGGCCAGGCGGGCCTGGAAGCTGATTCAGGAAGTGGAAGATCTGGGCGGAATTTCCAAAGCCATTGAAACCGGACTTCCGAAAATGCGAATCGAAGAAGCTGCTGCCAGAAAGCAGGCCAGAATCGATTCCGGAAGAGACGTTATCGTTGGTATAAATCGCTTTAGAAGCGATGCTGAGGATCCTCTGGAAATCCTGGACATTGACAATACTGCAGTGCGAAAATCTCAGATCGAGCGCCTGGAAAGGCTGCGAAAAGAGCGAAATCCCGAAGAATGCCGCCAGGCTCTGGAAGCGATAACGAAATGTGCAGAAACCGGAGAAGGCAACCTGCTGGATCTGGCTGTGCAGGCGGCTCGCAAGCGTGCCAGCCTGGGCGAGATTTCCGAGGCAATGGAAAAAGTTTTTGGACGATACAAGGCAGTTATTCGTAGTATATCGGGAGTGTATTCTTCTGAGATTGAAAACAACGAGGACTTCAAGCGAGCTACGTCCCTGGCAGACGAATTCGCGGAGAAGGAAGGGCGCAGACCCCGAATTCTCGTGGCCAAGATGGGTCAGGACGGCCATGACCGCGGTGCCAAAGTAATCTCCACCAGTTTCGCAGACCTGGGATTCGATGTGGACATCGGACCTCTGTTTCAAACCCCGGAAGAGGTGGCTCGCCAGGCCGTAGAAAACGATGTACATATCCTGGGGGTCTCCTCCCTGGCTGCCGGCCATAAAACCCTGGTTCCCCAGGTGGTGGAAGAACTGAAGAAACTGGATCGCTCCGACATTCTGGTTGTAGTGGGAGGAGTAATTCCACAGCAGGATTACGACTTCCTCTATGAAGCCGGAGCCGCTGCGATCTTTGGACCGGGCACGGTGATTCCACAGGCGGCTGCATCCATTCTGGAAATCCTTCTGGGAAAAGAGCCTCAGGCACAGGCTGGTTAATGGCCCCATTCAATCCACGGCTGCTTTCTGATGGCCTGAATCGTGGGCCCAGACGAAAAAGCGCTGCGGAGTATATAGACGGAGTGCGCGCGGGTAATCGCGTGGTGCTCAGTCAGGCCATTACCCTTACAGAAAGCACGCGACCGGAAGATCAGGAGCTGGCATCCGAAGTGGTGCATGCCTGTCTGCCCCATGCAGGAAACTCCCTTCGCATTGGAATTACCGGCATTCCAGGGGTAGGAAAAAGTACCTTCATTGAATCCTTTGGCAAGTTACTTCTGGAGCGAGGCCATAAGCTTTCTGTGCTTGCCATCGATCCGTCTTCTGAGCGAAGCAAAGGCTCCATTCTGGGTGATAAAACTCGCATGGAAGCTCTTACCAGAGAACAAAACGCCTACATTCGCCCCAGCCCATCCGGCGGATCTCCGGGAGGTGTGGCCAGAAAGACCCGCGAAAGCATTATCCTTTGCGAAGCGGCGGGCTTCGATCGCATACTTGTAGAAACTGTAGGAGTGGGTCAGGGCGAGACCATTGTTCATTCCATGGTAGATTTCTTTCTACTGTTAATGCTGCCCGGTGCAGGGGATGAACTGCAGGGAATGAAGCGCGGCATTATGGAGATGGCGGATGGCATTGCTATCACCAAATCCGACTCCGGTAACGACAAGAAGGCCAAGATTGCAGCGGCGGACTATCGACGGGCTCTGGAACTATTTCCTCCGGCGGATCATGGATGGAAGGCTGAAGTGATACTGACCAGTGCTGTCACCGGAATGGGTCTGGATGAAGTGTACAGTCTCCTGGAAAACTTCCTGGATTCCATGAAAGAAAATGGTCACTTCGATAAGCGCAGGAAGGGCCAGGCTGTGTACTGGATGAATGAGTATCTGGGTGAACTGATTCGAAATCGCATTCTGGAAAATCGCGAATCCAGGGAATACAGAGCCGAGCTAAAGGAAAGGGTAATCGCAGGTACTCTATCTCCCTTCGAAGCGGCGGGCATGCTGCTGGACCATGCATTGAAAGATCGTTCCTGAATGCTGGGTCGGCACCCACCAGGCCTGATTTATCACTGGACAATATTTCCATATAGATGCAGCATCAGACCATTCCCGGTGATTCTGTGCAGTACCGAGTTCATATGTAATGTGTGCAGATTATCCGGATTCTATAAGGAGAACATCATGCGAAAGTACATTGCTCTTGCCTTAACTGTTTTTCTGGTTGGGGCCACTTCCATCCAGGCACAATCGAAAGAAGTAACTATCTCATCCATTCCCGCCTCTGCAGATGAGTTTATTCAGATGAGGGACAGACTGGCCACTACTCCCGAGGGAGGTGCTGCCATGCTTATTGTGGCTCTCATGGGTTTTTCAAAAAGTGAATCCCTGGGTATGCAATTTCTAACTCTGGCTCTGGATCAAAGAAACGTTGGGTCCGGAAATGCTTACAAAGGCTACGCACCATCTTCCAGCATCATGTATCATGTAAATCGACTGAATCGCCAGAATGTATGGTGGTACACTCCGTTTGCCTACGTAGAAGGAGCTACAGCGGAGAGTAACTACAAGGTATCTGCTCCCTACACAATCATTACTTCGAGAAACAAATACAGCGGCGATGAATCCTCGGGTAAGGTGAAGGTATTTGTAAACGTACACGGATTCAGTCCTCGTCCCATTACTGTTGCGAAAAACGATAAGGGAATCTGGAAGGCGTATGAATGTTCCTCTGTGTTTGTAAATGTACCGGCACCGGCCAGCGCCAGTAGTTCGGATCCCCTGTGATTGAGGTACTGTGTAATCCTGGACTCTGATTGGTGATAAGTTAATGCCGGCCGGGGAGGAGTCCCGGCTGGTCCAGACTTTGATCTGGTGGAATGCCGTGACCGTTACACTCATATCAGGTCTGCGATTTTTTTGAATCAACGAAAGTCAGCAGCCCGGTTGTGCTGCGAACTTCAGCCGGGCAGACCGCAGACTTTAACTTCCTAAAACAGGAACGGTCCCATCCCAATCCTTGATGTTGCTGGCCTGTTCCTGTAACCCCTTGATTCGTTCAATATAGAGCGGCAGGATCTGGTCTTCAGGAGCCTTCTGAGCTAGCTCCGTAAATAGCTTCAGCGCACCGGAAAAATCCCCTCTTCGATACAGCTCCATCGCTTCATTATAGCGATTCATGATGCGGCTTTTCTGGAGTAATTGCTCCGGCGGATCTGCATCGAATATTTCATAGATTCTGGTACTCTGTTTCTTTCCTCTCAGGTATACTTCATCCACCTGTCTGGAATGGAAAATCCCATGTCCCAGTTTCTCCATGGTAGAGCCGGAAATGAGGATAGGGCATCCGTAATGAGTGGTGAGGCTTTCCAGTCTGGAGCAGGTGTTAACAGTGTCGCCAATAACAGTGGTATCGATTCGGCTGGGACTACCTACTGTACCCAATACCAGATCGCCGGAATTGATTCCGATTCCAAAGCCAGGGAGAAATCCTTGATTTGTATCGCGCAGAGATTGAGCAGAGCGGGCCAGCCGAGCCATCTCAATGGCTGCAGAAACGGCACGCTGTGCAGAGTTCATATCCCGCGAGCTGGAACTACCTTCCGATGAGCCACTCCTGGTTTCATCAGAGAAAAGGGAAAGGATAGCATCACCTACATATTTATCAACGAAACCTCCCTGCCGGTAGATGCATGGTTCCATCTGCTGTAGATGATCGTTCAGTAATGAAAAAGTCTCCTGGGGTCCGCTGCCTTCGCTCAAAGTAGTAAAGGAGCGAATATCACAGAATAAGACGGTCATTTCGCGCAGTACGGAATCTCCCACCCGTACATCCACCGCTGAATTTCGACCCAGGTGATTCAAGAATTGAGTTGGAACGAATCGGTGGAAGGCATTCTTCTGCTCTGTAAGTTCAATGTTCAATCTTTCGGATTCATTGTGGACCGTGAGGAATCGATTGGCCAGGATAAAGATCAAGCTCAAGATGCATGCCAGAAAACCGTAGGGCACGAGGTGAATTCCAGTATGAAAAAATTCACTGTCCAGAACTCCCCAGAAACCGGAGGCAATGAGAATAAAGATACTGAGACCAAACAATAGCGAGTCGCGTCGCCTGGAAAGGATGACCTTGCCGATGAAGTAAACAGAGTACAGCAATGCCGGAATGGCAGCATAGTGAAATGCTTTCAAAAGCAATTCGGTGTAGGGAAAGGGAACCACCAGCGTGAGAAAAGCTATGGCAGAGAATACTACAGCAAAGATTCTGAGGATGACCGGACTTCTTCGCTCGGCAAAAAAGTATGTATGAACAAAAAAGAAGAATAGCGGGATTTCCATTGTCTGACTGAAGTATTTGATTCGATTGATCCAGGAAGTCTCCGCAATCGCACGATGAATCTGCAGGGTACCTGTGACTGAATCCAGAGCCAGAGCAAAGCAAAACAGACCAAAGAACAGGTTGTATTTATCCTGATTTCTTCGCGAAAAGATTACCAGGTGGTACAGGCCAAAAAAGAGATAAACGGTGCTAAGTACAATGCGCAATGTATCTGTATGGGTTTGTTCCAGGTAGGACAGTGGAGCTATTTCATAGCCTCCAGAAAAGATTAGCCCATGGTTTCCATTCGCATCCAGGTTGGTAGGATGCTGATAGCCAGCAAAGTGAATCGTCAGGATATTTTCGCCTGGTTTCAATGTGGCGTTGTTCAGCGGCAAAGTAAGATGTCTGTAGATTTTTCTGTACTTTAACTCGGAGTCATTATCCAGGATCATTTGATCCTCTACCAGTTTTCCGTTTACATAAAGAGTCCATGACTCTCCGATCCACGGAAAATGGATTCCCATCGGTTGATTCAGGGTATCCTTACTCAGCGTAAAGCGGGTCTGCATGGTGCTGTGAATCAGGGAATCCCCGGTGGGAAGCTCCAGAACTTCGTTCAGGATGACTGGAAAGGAGTTTATCCTGCGAGAGTCCTTCAAGGCTGACGGGGGAAGTCCCTGTGGGTAGTCCGTTTCAAAGCCCTGAACCAGCGTCCATTCCAGTTTTTCCAGGGGAATAGTATCTATATTCTGGTGCGGACTGCAGCCGGATGTTATCAGTAAGAGCAGAATTCCTGAGTAAAGATATAGGACCCATCTGCGAAATATACGAGACATTATAGTACTTTCAATTAGCTGCTTCCAGGAGATCAACTTTAAATTGCTTTCGTCAGATTGAGCGGCCCCTATAATTACTTGACCGTAACCTGAGAATGGGCGCTACAGAGGTATGCTCAGCTATCAGACAAAGATGATTGTAAGCATCAGTCTGCTAGCCGCTGGAATATCTGCTACCTCTTCCTATATTTTCTACCAGACCATCCAGAACCATGTCTGGACCCAGACTGCTGCAAGGCTGAAGGATATTGGCCGAACTGGACAGTTTCTTCTAACAGTGAAGGATCGAGAATCCATTCAGAATCTGGACAACCTTTCGGAGAAGCTCAGTGAAGCCAGACCTCCGGAATTGCTACAGTCCATTCGTCCGGGAGAGAATCTGCAGAGTCTTTCGGATGCAAATCGTCTGAAGCTTGAGTCCATGCCAGAATACCAGCGCCTGGTTCAGGTGATGAGGCAGATCAAGAATTCTACCAGGCATCAAATTCCTGAACCGGGAACTGAGATCGCACAGAAGATTGATCCTGGAGATCCTCCTCTACTGCGTTACGCCTACATACTGGTTCCAGTTCCAGAGTCTCCGAATCGTAGAATCCTGAAGTTTATCGTAGATGGAGACGATCAGAGGCTGGATACAAATTCGGATGGTATTATTGAAGCAGATGAAGAAGCCACCCAGATTGGCATGCTATATAATGTATCTGCTCAACCACAGATGCTAAAGGCCTTTGAAGGGGAAGCCACCGCAAGTACGGAATATTATCGGGATGAATGGGGAGTCTGGCTTTCTGCCTACGTTCCCATAAAGGATGTTAATGGCCAGACATTTGCGGTGATGGGCATTGACCTGTCTGCAGAGAGCGAGTTCAGTCTGGTGAATCGAACCAGGAGAATACTGGTAGCTGTGATTCTGATCAGTGTATTTGTTGCCGGTCTTCTTGGATTGATCATTTCCAGAATTCTGTCCCGCCCTCTGCTGGATCTTACGCATGCCGTGGAGAAGGTTCAGAACCGGGACTTCAAGGTTCGGCTAAAGACGAAATCCGGAGATGAGTTTGGACGGCTGGCCCAGGCATTCAATTCCATGGTAGGCGAAATTGAAAGCTATACACTTCACATGGAAGACATTGTAATTCGCAAGACCGGGGAGCTTCGTTCAACGCTACGTAGAGTAAAGGATCTAAAGAATCAGCAGGATTCGGATTATTACCTGACCACAATGCTGGCCAATCCGCTACTAAAGAATGGAAATACAAGCGAAACGGTCCATACCGATTTCCTGATTGAATACAAGAAGAAGTTCAAATATCAGAAATGGGAAGCCGAGCTTGGAGGGGATCTATGCGTTACCGGGAATCTGGATTTCGACGGAGAGAGTCATACCTTTTTCTTTAACGGCGATGCCAGCGGAGGTGCGCTTCAGGGTGCAGGGGGCTCCTTGATCATGGGAGCTCTGGTGAACTCCATTCTTGTGCGGGCCACCGGTCATAGATTAACCGATGCAGCAGGATGGATGGTGGCTACCCTCCAGGAACTGCATCGAGTGTTTCAAGAATTCCAGGGAGAAATGCACGTTGGCTGTGTGCTGGGTTTGATTCATGATCGATCCGGAAATCTACAATATGTGAATGCAGGACATCCCAGGTCGGTGCTATATAGCAATGGGTTGACTCGTTTTCTCGAGAATGAGGTATATGCGAAACGTATTGGACAGGAGGGATTCAAACTGCAAGTGCAAAGGTTTCAGCTGGAAACCGGGGATGTTCTTATTGCAGGTTCCGATGGTCGAGATACCATTCTACTGGGAAAACAGCGAAACGATGAAAAGATCATCAACCAGGATCCAGATCAATTTCTCGATGTTGTGAGAAAGGGGCGAGCCGAGCTACATGGAATTCGGGAAGTTCTATATTCTCTGGGCGAGCCCACGGATGATATTTCCATAATGCGAATTGCATACAGGGAAACAGTGCATCCAGCAGGGGCATCCGCAGGAAGCGAAAGCCTGGTTGATGAAGTTGAAAAACTGATTGAACTGTCAGAATACGAAACAGCGCTTTCTCTTCTGGAAGGAATGGAAGATGAGAACTTCTTCAAGCATTACTATTCCGGGCTGTGTTACTCGCGAACCGGCAACCAGGCCAGAGCCCTGGAAAGTCTGCAGGAAGCGAGAAATCTGGTAGGGGAGCGAGCCAGCGTACTCTACCTTCTGGGGCAGGTGTATGCCGAAGCCGGCCGTCGCTTCGCCGCCATCGAAGTATTACAGAAGGCTGCATTCCTGCAGCCAGAGGATGATCGAGTAAAGGCACTGCTGGATAAACTACAGAATGAATCCGGTGAAATGAATTAACCCTGGAAAGCGTTTGACCGCAGGTTGGACTACGAATTCTCGTAGATTGTGAGACAACCGGACGCCAATAAAGAATCCAAAAGACTGGCTGCACTGGAAGCAGTGCGTCATGTAAAAGACGGGATGGCGGTCGGGCTGGGAACCGGGTCCACGGCTGCACTGGTTATTGAAGAGCTGGGCAGATTGCAAAATACCGAGTCCTTGAATTGCGATTATTGCGTAACGTCCTATCAATCCATGCAATTGGCGCTGGAGGCAGGACTGAAGGTTTTCCCGGTGGAAACGTTTCAGTCTCTAGATATTTCCATCGACGGAGCTGATGAAGTGGATCCTGCCTTGAACCTGATTAAGGGAGGTGGGGCCGCCCATACCCTGGAAAAGATTGTGCACTCATTGTCTTCATCCTTCATCTGCGTTGTAGATGGATCCAAACTGGTATCCAAACTTGGAGAGAGAACTCCGGTACCTCTGGAAGTGCTACCCCAGGCCATCAATGTTGTACGTCATGAACTGGATCGTCTGGGGGCCAGAGAAGTAAGCCTTCGCATGGCCTTGCGAAAGGATGGTCCGGTGATTACAGATCATGGAAACTTCGTTCTGGATGTAAGATTCGAATCCATTCATCCAGAAGCGATGGAGAAGGAACTTAACTCTATTTCCGGCGTAGTGGAAAATGGAATATTCGCAAAGTGCAGGCCGTCCGAAGTGATCGTAGGTGAGTCCTCTGGAGTGCGAACGCTTAAACCCTGATGCTTGGTACTTCGGGAAATACTACAATACCGGAAGTAGGGGGACGAATCCCCGGCGATACGGTGCATGCTGTCTCGGTCAGTCTTCCTCACGTAGCGGATGTAATTGGCTACGAAGAAAAAAGATCTGAAACCATGAGTCGAATCAAATCAGGTTATCCTCGATTTGTGGCCCATCCTTACGTTACAGAACTGGTCTCCTATTTTCAGCCTTCCTTTGCAGAAACGCCATGCGTTGTAGTTTCCTCCAGGCGTGCTGCCAGTGATTTGTTTTCCTGGGCGAACTACCAGACAAAGACCATAGAAGAAGATGGAATCGTTGCCTTTCCTTTGCCGGAAGACGAAAAGCAGGCCTCGCACCTTTTAAGTTACATTCAGCATACTGGTTGTCTCGTCAGTTCCAGGCGAGCGGAGAGATTTCTATTGGATCGTAAGCTCCTGCTGGATGAGCAGAAAGAAGAAAGGGTAGCCCCGGGAACCGGTGAGGCTCTGGTTCAAAAGGAAATGGGCCGATTGAATGGTCTGTCCCAAACAGATGTATTTCTGTCTGCGAGCGGCATGAATGGAATCTACGGAGCATTTCGTGGAATCCAGGAAATCCAGAGGGCCAGAGGTCGCGATCTATGGATTCAGCTGGGCTGGTTGTACGTAGATAATATTCTTATTCTAGAGAAATTCTCCAGCAACTCCATAAAGATCTATGAGCTTAACGATTTAAGCCAGGTTCAAAAGGTGTTCCAGGAACATTCCGGTCGAATCGCAGGCATCATAACCGAGGTTCCCACCAATCCATTGTTGCAGACTCCCGACCTGGTAGAGCTATACAAACTCTGCCAGGAAGAAGGATGCGCTCTTCTGGCCGACATTTCCGTTGGTAGTTCTGTCTGTATTGATGCCATACCATATTGCGATGTGGCTGTAGAGAGTTTGACAAAATTTGCCAGCGGATCCTGCGATGTGATGATGGGAGCGGTGATGGTAAATCCTCAGTCCAGCTTTCGTTCTGAGCTACGGAATCTACTTCCAGAGTTCCTGGAAGCCCCTTTTGAGGCAGATGCCGATCGTATGGCCGCCAGGATCCCCGGTTACCGAGAGCGGATGATTCGCATTGGGGAGAATCTGAATGCTCTGGGCCGGCGCTGGAGCGAATATCACGGGGTAAAGAAGTTATATCGCGCGGATCAGGGGCCCTGGGCAGAGAATTACAGAAAGATTGCCCGCAGGCATAATGGCGAAGTTCTGCCCGGTGGAATGATTACCATGGAAGTTGGCTCATCCATGGAACGTGTGTATGATGCATTACAGATATTGAAAGGACCTTCCTTTGGAACAGATTTTACTCTGGTGATGCTGTATATGTATCTGGCTCATTACGACCTGGTGTCGACCCCTGAAGGCAGGAGTCAGCTAAAGGAATTAAACATGGACCCGGGCCTGTTTCGCATCTCCATAGGAATGGAAGATCCAGATTCTATCTATGATGCCTTTGAGCGAGCCTTCGAATCCGGCAGTTCCGTTACTTGAATGATCCCGGCTTCGCCTGCGAATCGGTGCTGAGGTTCTACGACCGTTCTGCGACCGATTGAGTGATTAGGTTCCCGGGCTGGCGGCTCGATCATATCAGTGGTTCGTATTAGAGAAGGCGAAACGTCAGGGATCCCCTGGAAGAGTGCCAGCCCTGAGGACCAGGGCTGGATCTTTTACGGTGCATACAGTCCAGGGCAAACCAGCAGGACTATCGCGCCGGAAGTCTGGCGTCCGGAGAGACCTTATCTCCCTTTTCGTAGAACATATGGCCTTTATCGATGGCTTTCTGGATTTCTGGATCCGGCTTGAGGGATCGGGTGCGGATCTTCAATTCCTTGAGAGCTCTGGGACTGGGAGGGACATTACTGTCGAATTCAGGGCTGTTTGGAATCAGAATACTGGGAATGGGAATTACGGGCTTCTTCTCATACTTCTTGACCAGTGCGATTATTCCGGGAGCGAATTCGTAATCATATTCATCGTGCCACTTTTGGAGCATTGAGATATAGTCCTCCGGAGGCTTGGCTCCTCGAACAAGCACCATCTCTGCAATGGCCAGGGTCTCCTCACTTCCTCCGTCGATTTCTCGAAACACAGCCCATCCACCCTGGAGGTCGATGGCATTCTTTTCGATTAGCATCTTTGCTATGTCGAACTGGCCGTAATTCATAGCCCATCCAAACTCGGTAAGTCCGCCACCGCATCCCTGTAGCTGCTCCGAGCTTCCGGAAGCGCCTGCCTCAATCAGTACGGTGGCCATTTCCTTACGATAATGCACAATGGCGTCTCGCAAAGGGGTGATGCCCACATAGTCCTGAGGCGAAGGTTTTGCTCCGGCCTTGAGCAATGCCTTTACGATGGCCAGGTTGTTGCTTCGCGCGGCATAGTGAAGCGGAGTGAGTTTTGACATCTCTTCGGCTTCATTAACGTTTGCACCGGACTGAATCAAGGCCTGAACTCGGGCCAGATCTCCGTTCCTGGCTGCATAATGCAGTGACTGTTTGTACGACGAGGGATCTTTTCCTTCCAGCATAAGGGCGATTTCGACCTGACCGTCCAGCCTGGCATAGTCAGCGGCTGTGCACTGTACATCGTAGTTATCGGAAATGCACCAGTCTCCCTTTGTCTTCTTTGTGCGGTCGGCTCCGCGACGAAGCAGTTCTTTCACCATTTCAATGTCTCCATTACTGGAAGCAGACATAAGGGCCGTGCGTCCGGTAGTAGGATCCTGCCAGTTTACATTGGCTCCTCTACGTATCATGTCCCAGGCAACCTTGCTCATCGCATCGCCCACTTCATCTACGCTGCGAAGCGCCCACATAAGGTTGGAGTAATCATCTCGATCATGTTTGTTTACATCGGCTCCTCGCTGGATGAGCCAGGCGGCTATTTCAGGGCTACCGCCATAGCAATAGGAGGCCAGGGTAAGGGCTGTTGCCCCACTGTCAGAACTCAGAGGATCGTTGATGCCCCAGCCCTGGGCAATGTATGACTGCACCAGAGGTAGCTGGAAACCGCAGATGGCTTCCGACATCTGATCGCCGGTGGGCCTGGCCTGCACGGAAGTTGCGAAAAGAAATAAAGTTAGAGCTCCGGCACTTAAGTACAGCTTTTTAATGATCATTTGAACATCTCCTGGAAACTAAGCCTTTAGACGGCAGTCCCTCCAACTTCGTTCCGAATGAAGATGCTTTCAAGCCACTTTATTTTGCCAGATTTATCCGCGATAGTAAGTGAGGTTTTCTGGCGCCAGGGGAGTGTTTCCCAGAATGGCATCGGAGGCTTTTTCAGCCATCATCACTACAGGTGCATAGATGTTTCCGTTTGTGATGATAGGCATTATGGAGGCGTCCACCACTCGCAATCCCTCCATTCCATGGACCTTCAAGGTGTCTGGATCTACCACGGCCATGGAATCCGTTCCCATCTTGCAGGTTCCGGATGGATGTAGAGCAGTTTCTGCATCCTCGGCCACCCATTTCAAGATCTGTTCGGGGGTTTTTACTTCCGGGCCAGGGGAGATTTCTCCTCCGTTGTAGGGCTTCATGGCGGGCTGATTCAGGATATCCCTGGCTCGCTCAATGGCTTCGGCCCATTCTCGCCGGTCCTGTTCGGTGCTCAGATAGTTAAATAGCACGGCCGGGTGCTCTGCGGGATCCTTTGACTTGATGCGAACATGACCTCTGGCATCGGAAAACATGGGTCCTACATGCACCTGGTAACCGTGGCCTCCTTCCGGTGAGGAGCCATCGTATCGTATGGCCAGGGGAAGGAAATGGAACATAAGATTGGGGTACTCTTCGGATGGATTGCTTTTGATGAATCCGCCGGCTTCAAAGTGATTCGTAGCAGCAGGTCCTTTGCGAAATAGCCACTGAAGCCCTATGAATGGTTTTCTCCAGAGCTTCAAAGCAGGATTCATGGACACCGGTTTCAAGCATTTGTACTGTACATACACTTCCAGATGATCCATTAGATTTTCGCCCACTCCCTTCAATTCATGGACCATATCAATACCCAGACCTTTTAGATGATCGGGATCTCCTACGCCAGAGAGCTGCAGTAGCTGAGGACTGTTGAATGCACCGGCGCACAGAATTACTTCCGTTCCTCTTACCTGATGCTTCTTTCCTCCCTTGATGTATTCTACGCCTACAGCTCGCTTACCTTCAAAGATGATCCTGGAAGTAAGTACCCGGCTGCGCAACTCCAGGTTCTTGCGATGCTTTATTGGATGATAGTATGCTCTGGCAGCACTCCATCGTCTTCCCTGTTTGACGTTCCGATCGAATAGGGCAAACCCTTCCTGTTTGAATCCATTTACATCGTCTGTGCGGGGATGCCCGGCCTGTTCTGCGGACTCCAGAAAGGCAGAAAACAGAGGATTGATGCCAGGGCCCCGTTCCAGCCACAGAGGACCTTCAATTCCGCGAAAGGGACGACTGCGGCTTTTTGCACCTACATTGTTTTTTGAGGATGGAGCTGGCTTTTCTGCCATGCAGGTCTCCATTCTCTTAAAGTAGGGCAGGCAATGAGCATAATCCCACTTTTCTAGCCCCGGAAGTTTGGCCCACTTTTCGTAATCCAGGGGATTTCCTCTCTGGAAGATCATACCGTTGATGCTGCTGGATCCTCCCAGAACTTTACCTCGCGCATGATATACTTTACGACCATCCATGAAAGGCTCAGGTTCGGACTCATACATCCAATCGTAATGCTTGTTTCCAATGGGGATGGTAAGGGCAGCTGGCATATGAATAAAAAGATCCCAGATGTAATCCGGCCGGCCGGCCTCCAGCATGAGCACCTGATTCGCTGGATTCTTGCTCAGTCGATTCGCAAGCACGCAACCTGCGGATCCACCTCCTACGATTATGTAGTCATACTGCTTTGCCATCTGGTTCTCCTTTCATTTTTTCGCTGGTTGGCCCTGACCGAAAATGGGCCTATTCCAGTCTATACGGAGAGTCTACGTCCCCGTTTTCCACAAATACGGTTTTAATCTGAGTATAGTGCCTCAGCGCTTCCATGGAGTTTTCGCGGCCTATGCCCGATTGTTTGTATCCGCCGAATGGAATTTCAATGGGCGTAAGGTTGTAATTATTTATCCATACTATTCCAGCCTGAAGGGATGCACTTACTCTATGAGCACGATTCAAATCTTTCGTAAATAGACCTGCCGCCAGCCCGAATGGGGTAGCATTCGCTCTGCGAATGGCTTCTTCTTCGCTATCAAAATTCAGGACGCTCATCACCGGACCAAAAATCTCTTCGCATACAATCTGCATTTCATCGTTGCATTCTGTAAAAACCGTAGGAGATACAAAGTTACCGGCGGACAGTTCCTCATGGCTGCGACCGGAGTCTTCTGAGGCCACCGAGGAAGGATTCAGATTCACAGTGTCTGATCCTATATACCTCTTCGCGCCGCCCTTTGTGCCCAGCTCAATATAGCCTGTCACCTTCTTGAAATGATTTCTATCGATCAAAGCACCAATCTGGGTTGCAGGATCCATGGGATCGCCTACAATGAGTTTCTCCGTGCATCGCTTCAGCTCTTCCAGGAATTCCTTTTCTATAGATGAATGCACGAATACTCTTGTTCCGTTGGAGCAAATTTCACCCTGGGTGTAGAAGTTGGCCATCATGGCAGCCTGGACGGCATTGGAAATATCAGCATCATCGAAAATCACCAGAGGCGATTTGCCGCCCAGTTCCAGGGTAACGTGCTTTAACGTGGCGGCGGCGCTGGCCATAATCTTTTTGCCCGTTCCCACTTCCCCTGTAAGCGAAATTTTATGAATGTCCGGATGAGCGACCATGGCTTTGCCCAGTTCTGCATCGCCCAGAAGAACCTGGAAAAGGCCATCCGGCAATCCGGCAGCCTGGTAAATCTCAGCCAGTTTGAGAGCAGTCATCATCGTCAATTCGCTGGGCTTGAAGATCATGGCATTTCCGCCGGCAAGGGCCGGGGCCGATTTCCAGCATGCAATTTGAAATGGATAGTTCCAGGCACCAATGCCTCCTACCACGCCCAGAGGTTCGGGCACCGAGTAGGCATAGTTCTTACCCAGAGGATAGTAATCGCCCTTTAAAAGAGCCGCGGCATGTGCGAAATACTCCACAGCATCGGCACCGGATACAATATCCACCGATAGAGCTTCCTGGATGGGTTTGCCTGTGTCCCAGACTTCCAGGGCAGCGAGCTCATCGTTCTTTTCGCGAATGAGTTCCGATGCCCTGTGTAGTATTCGGGCACGATCTGCAGGAAGCAATGCGGCCCAGTGCTTTTGGGCTGTCTTTGCATGCAGTATGGCCTCTTTGAGCTCTCCATCTCCGGCAACGGCTGCTTCACCAATCTTTTCATTGGTGGCCGGATATTCTATGGCCAGAAACTTGCTGGTATCTGTCTTCGAATACTGACCATTGATAAAGCTCTGGATTGTAATAAATTTCATTTATGAATCCTCGGAGGATGTTTCTCGCACTACCAGCGGTCTTGGAGGAGACCAGACATGGGTCAATCGGGAAACCAGCATGATAGTAACCATACTGGAAAGCATGGCTGTGGTTCGAAACGGGAAGTTTACCACTCCATCTTCGCCTATCATGGGGTAGGGCAAAAAGGTGGGAATACCCAGCACCGCTTCACCGCCACCCAGTCTAAGAAATAGAGCTACCAGAAATCCTACCAGGCTTCCAATGGCATTGGTCTTCTTGTCGAACAATGCCAGAATCAACTGCGGAAAGAGGATGCAATATACGAAGTCACTGCACAGAAACCAGAGTTCGTATACACTCTTTACCTGCAATGCGATCAAAGTGGCAGCTATTCCTACAATCCAGATGAGTCTTTTAATTACCTTTGGTATGCCGGAATGATTCTTCTTTGCGAAGAACGGCCTGTACACATTCCAGGCACCCAGCGAAGATGCAGATAAAATAGATGAATCCGCGCTGCTCATTACAGCGGATGCCAGAGCTCCCAGGCCAATGATGGCAATCACCGCAGGTGCCAGATTCTGCAATACATAGGGCAGCACTACGGCCGATACTTCCGGTCCTTCCAGTCCCAGAGCTGTCCAGTCCGTAGTAGCTTCAATCATTCCAATGATCATGGCAGGCATGGCAGCCACAATGCAAAGTACCCCGGCTCCTATAGACAGCCATCGCGCCACCTGGCCATTCTGGCTGGAAAGAACGCGCTGAAAATAGACATGCCAGGGGATTCCACCAAATATCAGAAGAAGTGCAGAGTCCCACCATAGAAAATAGGAATCGCCCCAGTTGGGATCTTTCCAACCTTCCAGGGGAGGAAATAGATTCGCCATGGGCCCCATTTCAGCTTTGTAGTCACCATAGATGCTACCCAGGCTTGCGCCATCCGGAATGAGAAATGGTATGGTTAGCCACAGTCCAACGATCAGGATACCCAGTTGAAGCACATCGGTATTGGCTACCGCTCGCATGCCTCCAATGGCTGTATAGGTGATGGCAATCAGTGCGGATAGAATAATAGCCAGATTGAAGTCGATGCCCAGGATGCTACCGAAGGTGGTGCCCAGAGCCGTAAGTACAGCTCCTGTCCAGAATACCTCTCCCAGCAGTGCAGGTATATAGAGAAGGGCCGTCATTTTGTCTCCGAATCGATCGGAGATTGGATCCAGTAACGTTGAAAAATTATAGGATCGCATCTTCTTCGCAAGAAAGATGCCGCCGAACATTAGACTCAATGCATAACCCCAGGGCGCCTGAGCCCAGGCCAGACCATAAACAGCCACTGACTCTGCGGTTCCGTTTATGAAGCCGCCACCTACCCAGGTAGCCGTCATGGTAAACAGTGCCAGGCCCAGAGGAAGGGAGCGACCGGCCAGGATCATCTCTTCTACTTCTTTTTCATCGGACAGTGTTTCGCGCTTTTTGCCACTTCGTGAGCCAACGTAGAACATGGCCGAATAGAACAGGCACATCACAGCGTAGCTGGGCCATTGAAATTCATCGCTTAGATTCTGAAGCAGAAGTCCAATCAGAAGTAGCGCGGAAAACACCAGGGTGGATGATACCAGAGGATGATGCACTACATATAGATAAAACCGATGAATGGGACTGCCTGCCTGAATCATGAATACTCCTCTTCTTCATAAGAGCGCGAATCCGGGTCAGAACAGACACCGGGTTCCCGCTTTCATGCGGATCTAAGATCCTGAACTGCAACTTAATGCTATTTTTATTGCCTGTTTCGGTCTGCAATGGTTCTGGACCATTTCTTCGGAAACCCCGGGGGGCTATTCTGGGCGATATGCCCGGTTGATACTTACAGCTAACTATGAGCAGACAGACCGAGAAGGCTTCAATAGACTGCTCGATTCCATTTCCAGGTCAAGGGATTTTATTCATCCGGAGCATAATGCACGGAGCTTTTAGCTTTCAGTTGACAGTACCCGGATGCAATCTACTAAATCGGATTCATGCTACGCAAATCCATGTTCTGGGCATCGTTTACGATTGTGGCTCTGGCTTTTGCATTTGTTGTGCTTGAGGCAGAGGAAACAGAAACCAGAATTCGGATGAGTACGATTTGCGGAGTGGACGACAGACAACCGGATGATGGTTATCCTGTGGCCAGGGTATATTTTAACGGTCGAGAGGAAGCTATCTGCACAGCATGGATTGCGCCCAATGGTTGGATGGTAACAGCCGGTCATTGCGCCTCGGGTAATTATCGTTTTGATGAGGTTCAGTTTCAGGTGCCTGCTTCTACCTGCGATGGGGACATTCAAAATCCACCTGCCGCTTTTCGATTTCCTGTAATTCAGGAATCCATTCAACATCGAGTGGATCTGGCCTCTACTCAGGACTGGGCTATCTTTCGCATTCAGACTAATGAAACCGGTATGCCAGAGGCTTTCAGAAAGGGAATGTTCTTTCGCATTAGCAATGAGCGCATTTCAAAGGACTCAAATCGGAATCTTCGAAACACAGGTTTTGGAGTGGAACTGCGAACCTTCCAGGGATGCAAAAACAGAAACAGAACCATGCAGAGTAGTGAGGCGAAAGCTTACAATAGTCCGGGATATTTGATTCATTTCGCAGACACCCATATGGGCAGTTCCGGATCTCCGTTGTATGTTAACAGGCAGGGTGATCTATTTGTTTACGGTACCCATCGCGGAGGTGGCTGTCCCAACCTAGCTACTTCCGTATTGAATCCAGGTTTTCTGGAAGCTCTGTCCATGGCCTGGGGAAGGCCCACTGTATTTCTGGATCACCTGGGCCCTCTTAGAGGGGAATCTACAGGTGGAATGGAAGCTCCCTATCGTGATTTTAAGAAAGCTGTGGAGCAGGTAGAGATGGATGGGGAATTGAGCATAGCTCCCGGAAGTTATTCGGTGCAGAACCTTCGTATACCCGATCGCCCATTTCGCATTCGCGCTCCCTTTGGTTCTATTTCAATCCATCAGAATTCAGGAGAATATCAATGAAAATCCGTATTGTAATTACCATTCTTGCCTCTCTTTTTTTGCTGATTCGCTGTAACGATGTGCCGGCCACTCAGGATTTTTCGGACGCCACAATGAGCGACGGAACGGTACTGGAAGTAACCCCGGAAGGCCATGTGCAGATTGGAGCCCGTGCAAGCCTGATTGTAGCTGCAGACGGAACAGTTCATATTCAAGGGCCTTTTTCTGTAGGAGATGCGCTCATTGTGCGCGATGGTCAGGTATTTATAAAGGATCTGCAACGAGATGAGAAGGCGGCGAAGCGGATACAAGAACTGGAGGAGCGTATTGAAACTCTGGAGCGCAGATTGATAACCCTGGAAGAAAACAGGACTCATCTGGACCTGACGGCTCGCTAATCAGGGCATTCGCATAGTCTATCGAAGAAATCAGAGGCCGCCGGTATTACAGAGCGCCAGCTTATCGCAGACCCATACGGGCAATCGGCAGAACAGAGCGCCAGCGTATCGCAGATCCAGACAGCCGCTAGAATAGAATACAGATCTGTCGCTCCAGTACAATCATCTTCTGGAAAAGGCGACCATCAGGCCAGAGGCTCGGGCAGCTGTTTTGGGTCCATAGCCGTAGGCGAAAGGGAGATGCTCGGAACCCTGGCCGTAGGCACGAATTAAATCCTGCTGCGGATAAACTCCCATTCCAGGTAGAGGATAGCGATAGGTGCCATAGAGCGTAATATCCCAGCGATCCCGATCGAAGCGGCCATAGGGAATGCCGGAATCGTCCTGAACGATGACCTCGGAATGTTCCAGGAGATACTGGGCTCCGGCCTGATGAGCCGGTCTGTGAAACAGATAGACAGCAGCCTTCATCATTACAGCTACTTTTCCCAGGCTTTGGATATAGCGTCCCCTGGCAGTGGACTCCGAAAACAGATCATTGTCGATTCGGGTGGAGTGATAAAACAGCTCTTTCTTTTCATCGGTGTTTCCATCGATGAAGCTAATTCTGTAACCGGGCAAATAGCAGGGATTGGACTCTGTTACCAGCTTGCCCTGCTCATTGATGCAGGTCTGATCCACGGATTCAATTCGATGACCCAGGCGAACCAGAAAGACAGACACAGTGGGCAGGGTTCCATAGAATCCATACTTTTCCGGATTCATATACCAGTTCATCCACCGGGAAAAGAAATAGCCGGTCAATGCAATGTTACCCAGCATCTTTCGCACAGAATACAGCCCTTCCTGTAACTGCGGATCGGTCATGCTATCCGGAGCCGGCATGCGACCTGGTTTCTCCATCGCAATCATGATGTATCGTTTGGCGTCCGGATAGATGAGCTTGAAGTTCAATAGATCGCCACCGCTTAAAGGATACAGTGCGGTATCGGTTTTGATCCCATCCATGCGAGGCGAAAGTTCCGCTCTCCACCAGGCAGTCATGGGAGCCACTCTCTTTTGATCAACAGTGGTCCAGAATGCATTCATCTGTCTTACATGATCCTGGTAATGCGGAAGCCGGATAATTCGGGCAACCTCAGGTTTTTTGCGAAACTCTTCTGAAGTGGGTAATCCGGCCAGAAAAAGAGCACGTTCATGCCACTCCGAGTACTGGGCTTCTTCAGGGTTTTGCTTCTCTACCTGGCTGGTGTTCTGCTGGCAGGCCAGCAGCAAAATGGCTATTAGGGAGATACCAATTCTATGCATTTAGAATTCCTGATTCTGAGTTCGCCGCTGGAGGCTATCGATGGATATTATCGGACTCTGGCAGCCAGGATCTGCAGTTTTCCACGAAAACCCTTGTCTGAATACCGTACTTTCTTTGCGCTCTTTTTCCTTTAGCGTCGTCTAATCCAGAGTGGGGAGAACCCTGCTCAAGCTGCTCCAGAATCGGATTTTCTTTGAGTAGCTATGGGCCCCCCGGAGAATTGGATGCATATTTTCTACTTTACCATCTCTCTGGACTGCTGGGCCAGAGCCTCGCTTACCGAGGAGGAGATTCAGCTTTTGAATGAAGCGAATAGTAGAAAGCACTATTCCGATTTGCTGGATCTTATGGTCTAACGCTTAACCGGAAATCTGAATCCATCCCTTTTTGATCCAAACCCGGCCCTCTCCAGAGCTAAACTTTTATCCTTCACTGAGCCCGAGTCCGCCCAGGATTGGCCTATTCTGAGCCACTGATGGCCGCTGTGCTGCCCTGGGCCCGGAGCAATCCAGACCCGGAGCATTCCAGAGCCCGCAGCATTTCAGAACCCGGAGTATGCCTGCTGGTCTGTGGGTGCGAACATGTTTCGAGAGAAAAAACGCAACGTGGAAAGCCGCAAAGAAGTTTACTTACGGCTACTTCTTTTGGGATTGGTAGGCCAGTTAGGCGATGCGCAGTAGAGTTCCACTGTGCGAGTGGTATAGATGCCGCCTACCCAGAAGTGAATGGCAAAGTCTATCCAGTCTCTGGTAATTACCACCCTTCGTGGATTCTGGTCACAGGAATGCTCTGCCGGACTGGATACAGGGATCAGGCCAGCGATGACGCTTCCGTATCTCTGATCCACAGCCGCGGTCGGTTCATCGCCCACGCCAGGCTGGCCAAAGTTAACCACGCTGGTCTGGCATTGAACCAGAAACAAAAGCGATAGAAAGACAGTTGGCCATGTTAACCTGGATAACTTGCCTCTTTTATTGCTGTTTGCGATCACGATTCAGGCTCTCCTTTATTGCAGGTAATTCGCATGGTTCGCGGCGCAAATATTCCCAGAGTCACGTTTTCCAGAATTCCATCCATGAGACTGCTATAATTATATACTTCCAGGACTCCTTTTTCCGGGCACAGATCCTGAGCTTGATACTCGATTTTGTCCGGAGACAGGCCCCAGAACCAGAATACCTCATCCTGTTCTACAACCTTTGTTTGAAAGGTCTGACCGGCGCTGTTTTCGGCTCCTTTGCAATCGCTGCATCCATCGAAGCGGATTCGGGCATGCTGACACTGAGAAAGAAGAAAAAGAAGAAGAGCGCTGGCCGCGAGGAAGATCAACCTGGGCAGGCCAGCCTTACGAATTGGGGCTTCACCTGCGCCGGTTACGCTATGTGAAGCACCTTGTTTGCCGTAACTCCTGATTCCCTTCTCTTCCGGCACCGGGCCTGCACCGGCATCTATCTCTGCGAATTCGTTATGCGCAAATGCTCTACGATGATCCCTTTCGCCTGGAATACCTGACCTCTGAAGCATATCAGTCTACCTCCCGGTAAACGTTGATGGCTGCAGAGCCGGTGCCTACCACTACATAGATGTAATTGCTGATTCCATCATTGATGGAAGTGCTGGAGAAGATCTTCGTATGTCCATCCCCGAATCCGTTGGTATGTCGCTGGGTAAAGTTTCCACTCCCGGTTAGTGACGAATCGCTGGTGCGATACACCTGGATTCCATCGGTGGGGTTGTCGAATCCTACGTAGAGATAGTCTCCATTTACCTGTAGCAGGGAGATGGCTGTAATGTCAGCGTCAAAGTCAGTGGATGAAAACACCTTGCTCCAGTTTGTGCTGGTTCCGCAACTGCTGGAACATTTCCAGAGCTCCGCTCCTCCATTCACTACCTGTCCGGCGGAGTTATCTGCAGAAGCCAGGTTTCTAGCAACATACAATGTATTTTTGTAAATGACAATGAAGGGAACTCCACGCTGGCCCGGACTAATTTTTCCCAGTCCGGCCGGTGCATTGGGAAGGGCCAGTGTGGTGTTGGTGCGTTCATCCGGACGGAAGCTCAATGCCAGACTGAAATCGTCGTCCTGGGGAGCTGTGGAAGCCCCCCCTGCAAAGCTGGTGGCAAAGGCAATACCGCCGTTGTTGGCGATGAGGAAGGCTCCGGAGGCACCAAACAGTGCACTGTGAGTGCTTCCATCGATGCTGAGCATACTGTCGATGCCCACCACGCAGGAAGAGTTGTTATCCTTGCATGGGTTTTGAGGCGATCCCTGCTTACCCAGATAGGCCAGACTACGCACACTTACATCGGTTCCGGAAGCCAGGGTAACATCCCCGCTACTTTCGCTCATGGAATGAGTGGAGATAATCGGGGCCTGCTGGCTATGGGGAGAAGAGAATCCAAAGAACATTCGATCTCCATGGCCTTCAATGGTCTGGATACTCTTTGTGTTGCCTCCTCCGGTTACGGAGAAGCCTACTTGCTTCCAGGTGAGTTCGGTTTCCTTGGACTGGGAGTAGTAAATTGTATTCACTCCGTTTCTTAGAGTCCCTACGTAAAGCAGCTCATAGTCCGCGGCGCTGATTGTAGATGTTACCGAGTTAAATCCCACGGTGCCATATTCGCTGTTGGGTCCAATGGATCCGGCAGAATCGCAGGAGCCACCTTCTACATATCCAAAGCCGATGGACTGGCTACAGGTTCCCGATGTGAATCGGAACGTTACCAGCGTGGAATTTGCGCCAGAGGGCTCAAATCGGAATGCGGCGTTGTTCTTATCGTTGGTTCCCAGATAAACCTTGCCATCATAGTTGAAGGCAAAAGAGAATACCGATCCATCCTGAAACGGATCTGAATAGTAGGCTCCATCCTGGAACTCATCAATTCGGTCTCCCTGGCCTACGAAGGTGGCGCGATCTTTAGGAGCAGCCTGCACATATTGAGTGTCATCGCTGTTTCGCACGCCTTTGAATGTATTGGATGTGTTATCGAAACCATCCCCGTCCAGGTTATTTGCAACAATGACGGTGTAAGCGAAGCCCTGCTGATCGGTCTGATGCGTTAGGGTAACCTTATTGGCATCGGTGCCTGTGCCTACAATGGCCTGGGTAATATTTCCCAGGGTACTGGTAGAGAATTTATATCTCTGGGCACAGTCACTGATGCTGGAACAGGCTGCATCGGACTTTACCGGTTTCGAAAAGGTTAGTTCCACCGTCGTCAACGAAGTGGCTACAGCGCTTACCAGTTTGATCTGTTCGTTACCGGTGAAGCTCAGAGTCCTGGGAGAGCCCATGGTGTTTGCATTGGTAGACGTATCCACAAGCGTGGATGCGGCTGTGATCTCGTATCGAATGGCACACTGAGACCAGTTCAGATTGATTTGCACTGTCTTGGTGTCCAGAGCTGTGATGCTACTGATTGTAGTGGGATCTGTGCAGCCGCCATCTGCCGGCGCTTCCACAATGCTCCAGTTGGATGCTACGGTGGCATCGTCCGTTCCGCCTCCGCTCATTTTCACAGCTTCGGAAAATGTAACCACCAGAGCTGTAGGGGTGGTGCTGATTACATTCAGCAGATACGGTTTTACGCCGTCCTGTCCTGCGAAGCTCAGTGAGTTGGGGCAGCCAATATAGTTGGGTGTGTCTGCCAGGTCCCGGATTCGCCCGCTGGAAGCAGAGTTGTTGTTGGCCAAGACGTAGTAGGTTTTTTGCTGAGAAGAAGCATCAAAGTTCAGCCTGTACCGCCTTGGCGATATGACAGTTACCGAGCTGACGTTGTAATCGCCGGTCTGCGTAGAACCGGTGAAGTTATCTCCTGTTCCGCAAGCGCCACTGACACTGTCCACAATCTTCCAGTTGTTCAGGTCGCTTGCCTGAGTAACATTCACATCCTCTGTGAACTCCACCGTAACATAGGTAGTTCCAGAATCGATTACCGAATTCAGTTGGGGTGCAGTGGTATCTGCATTTACTGTAATCGTGGCTGTTCCTGTAACTCCATCTCGAGTGGCCGAAATCGTTGTAGTACCTGCGGTGAGTGCTTCGCTTTCGCCCTTATATCCCGGAGAATTATCCACCCAGGCTACGCTTGAATCGGAGGAACTCCATACAACCTGAGATGTTAGATCCTGTACGGTTCCATCGCTATAGGTGCCACTGGCAGAGAAGGACTGGGTATCGCCCGGCTTCAGGGTGGCGCTGGAAGGAGAGATGGAAATCGAAGTAAGCGTAATGATGCGAACTTCAAGACTGGTATCCCCGGTCACAGCTCCTTTCGTGGCTGTGATGGTAGTTGTGCCGGATCCAACAGAGTTAGCCAGTCCTTTATTGGGAGAAGTATTGGAGATAGTGGCAACTGATGTATTGCTGGAGGTCCAGATCACATCGTTGGTAATATCCTGATCCGGACAATTGGAATAGTTTCCGGTGGCTTTGAATTGCTGATCGGTACCGAAGGCAATGGGGTTGTTGGGGGTTACAGTTATTCCGGTAAGGCTACAGCTCTGTACCGTGAGAGTTGCGCAGTCAGTATCCGCTGCTCCACAGGAAGCAAATGTACCGGAAATTTTCGCACGAATTTGCGTGGTGCCCGGACTACCTGTGGCCCGTGCCAGACCAGGATCTGTATCTGTAGAAGTGTCCACCGTTGCATAGGTTGTATTGCTGGAAGACCAGCTGGAAGTCAGGGTCTGAATCTGGGTTGTGCTGTCTGAGAACGTTGCCGTGGCTACGAATTGCTGGGTGGTGTTAACTGCGATACTGGAAGAAGCCGGGGAGATGGAAAATCCAGTGAGAGATGCCGATGAGGCTGTTGCTGTGGCATTACTGGATTGGCCGGATAGAGTTGCAGTAATTGTAGAAGTACCGGTACCTGAAATGGCGGATGCACTTCCATTGGATGAAATCGTAATGGCACCTGTGTTGCTGCTACTCCAGTTCACGGTGCTGGTGATATCTACTGCCGTTCCATCCGAATAGAAACCGGTGGCGCGAAACTGGCGGCTGAATCCATTTGCGATGGTGGTAGCCGGCGGAGTTACGGCCAGACTTTCCAGCTGAGCACTGTTTACTGTAAGGGTTGCATTTGCGTTAAATCCTGCCACAGCTGCAGTAATTCCGTGGGCTCCGGTGGGAGTTGCCGAGCTGGTGCTGGCCGTTCCTGAGTTAATAGTGATAGTGGTGTTGTCAGTGCCCCAGTTTGCGCTGGATGTTACATCTCTGGTGCTTCCATCACTGTAGAGAGCTGTGGCCTTGAAGTTAATATTCACCCCTCTGGGTGTTGTTGAACTGGCCGGGCTGATTTCCAGGCCTACCATTTCCGCTTCTCCGCCCAGCAGAAGCAGGGATGATCCTCCTCCGCCGCCTCCAAACAGAGCAAATATGCTTCCGGGCCAGGCCATACAGTTGCTCATGCCCAGGCTCAATGCCAGAATAATCAGTATCCGTACCCTGGTAATCATCTTCGTCCTCTGCGTGGAACCTCCTGTTCCACATCGCTCGCTCTTATGAGTCTCTTTTTCTCTTGAGTGCCCGAGATGTACACATCTTCGGAGCCCTCATGCTCTATATGACGGATGGATTTCAAAAAAGTGAAATGTACCCGACGTTCAAGGTTGGACAAGTTTGAGCTAGACAATAGAGGAAATGAGGCCGGGAGTAATACCTGGCTACTATGGACGGCAGTAACGGGTTCCCGGAAGGGCCACATTGGAGCCCATGTACGGGCTATTCCGGGTTCTGGATTACGCTGCCTGGATTATTCGAACAGAGAAGGGCACCTGTGAATAATGTCAGTCCCCACTTGTTTCTTTTTTTCTGTGATGGCCATACCAGACGTTGAATCTCTTCAGTGCAGTGTAGATGGCTGATCCAAGGAAAGCCAGGAGCGGCCCTCCATGCAGGGCCAGATCAAACCAATCCAGTGGAGTTTGTAGCCAGCCAAACCACATCAGCTTGAGCTTTTGAACCAGGTGCGGCTCTTCACCCAATGGGAGCAGGGCCAGAAAGATCGCCAGGGCCCCGAGAATCCAGAAGCTGGATCGCGATTCCGGGACAGACTTATTATTGGATGGAACGCTCATTGAGTTCTATCACGCAAGGGGGATTCTAGATACTGCTGCATGGCCTTGTTTAAAGTTAGTAATTCCTCAATGTTTTCTCGATCCAGGATTCCTACCAGTTTCCTGCCTTTATAGACCGGTGCGATGGGAGAGTCGCTTTCCTGTAGATGGCGCAAAGCATCCTCAAGAGTACTTTCCAGCCGTAGATGAGGAAACCGGGTCTTCATTATCTTTCTCACTGAAATCTGATTTCCATGCATGGCCAGACCATTGAAGATTTCTTTTTTCGTCAGCACCCCCGCCACCTTTTCATTCTCCATTACAAGAAACTCTTCTTCCTGGCCAGCAAGCAATTGCTCCACGGCCTGCATTATACCTTGCTCCGGACGTAGAGCGGTATAATGTTTGATCAAGATGTTTGAAACCGTATAGGAGCGTAAAGAGCTTCGTATCTGTTCCGAGGAAGATTCTGCCGAAGCCCCCAGAAATACAAAGATGCCAATGAAAATCAAACCCAGGTTGTACATAAATCCCAGGATTACAAAAAGAATACCCAGGGCCTGGCCGATTTCTGCTGTTATAGTGGTAGCTCGCTCATGACTCATGCGAAAGCCGAGAAGTCCTCGCAACACACGTCCTCCATCCATGGGAAAAGCAGGCACCAGATTGAATGTTGCCAGAAGTGCATTGGCCCAGAACAGGTTCTGGATCAATGAGTGCTCTCCTTCGATTAGAGTAATCTTTTCCGGGAAGGCAGGGGGCTGGCCCAGGAGCAACAACACCAGAAACAATGCGATGGAAATCAGCGCATTCATGGCAGGCCCTGCCAGGGCGATTAGAAACTCCGCAGCCGGCTCTTCCGGTAGCTTGCGAAAACGGGCCATACCTCCGATGGGCAAAAGGATGATGTCTCTGGTTCGCACCTTGAATCTGCGGGCCATCAATGCATGCCCCAGTTCATGCAGGAGGACCGACCCGAAGAGCAAAACAATGAATACCAGAATCTCCAGTGTGCTCTGGACTCCTGAGCCCAGACGGGTTACTATGATCCAGCCAATCAGAAGCAAGAATGTCCAGTGCAGATACACCCGAATGCCAAAAGGCCGGCCAACAAAGAGGGACCACTTCATAGTCTGAATGTAGGAGGTGAGCCCTATACGTCTACAAAAGCACAGGTCGATGAGCCTCAGTGTTCCGGGGCAGTAATTGTTTTCGCGCATTCGGATAGTTGACATCCGGGGCGAAGATTACTGAGTGGGGGCCCAGGAGAGTGCTGTTTCATCTCTGCCCTGCAGAGGCTATCGGTGAATCTGGCCGTGGAGTTTGCCGCCCAGGCTCGCTCCGGGGGATTGCAGGACATCTCGCACGGGAAAGGTGCGAATTAATTGGAAGCGAAGTTCTATGGAAATCATAAATCCGCGAAGGGGCAGGAGGAACCATGAAACCAGTAATGCAAACGAAATGGGATGGGGGTAAAGGCAATGCTCTTCAGGCCTGCATTGCATCCTTGCTGGAGCAGGCCCTGGACTCGGTTCCTAACTTCATTGATAGCGCCGATTACCTCAAATCCATAAATGATTTTCTCAAAGAGCATGGTTGGGCATTTCTCAAAGTGGAACTAAAGGATGGCCGATTGATCTTTCCCTGTGCCAGTGGGATTCTCTGTTTGATAGCAGGCGAAAGCCCCAGAGGCGATTATCGCCATGTAATTCTCGCGCGCACCGCGCAAAATGGATTTGAGCCTGTGCACGATCCCTATCCGGAAGGCGGGAATCTGGCAGGGGACCCACTCTGGGCGGGATTTATCTTACCTCTGGATCCAGCTCGAAATCTATAACCTCGCTGGAATGTTTGTGCCAGGGAGACCCATTGAACCTGGGCATCGCTGAATTGGATCCAGGGTTGCCGGCCCTGCATGTCACTATCCCAGGCATTCCGGGATAGCGGGCCCGGGCCCGAAATTTCGTGGGAGCCATTGGACCAGGTTTACATGAGCGAAACTCAGGACTGGATTGGCTTTAGTGCGAAATCTCTTCTGATTCCAGGCCCTGGTCGGGATCAGAGGACGGCGAAGACTCAGCGTCGTCCGGTTCCGCCGAATCTGGATCCGTGAAATCCTGCGCCAGAATGGTATAGGCAATTGTATAGGGTAAAATTACAGTATCGGCCACCAGGCTGAATGGAAAATCCAGCACTCCCAGGTAGCGAAACATGGGTCCAGGGCCATGAGGATGGTCGTAAGAACTTCCTATGATCACTATATTGGCACGGGTTCCTGAGTAGATCTTGTTGGTCTCCACTTCATCGGAAACCGTAACAATGGTAAAACAACAGCTGAGAAACGAAACTAGAGCGAACAGCACTCCCTGCAAGAGTAGATTGCGACCAGCGCCAGACTTCTGTGACATTGCCCATCCTCCTGGAATTCGGAGAGTATCCCCTGGAAAACATTGGTGGAATATCCATGGAAAAATCTTTGGAAAGAATCAGGAACCTGCCAGTTCGCAAGGAAAGTCAAAGATTAAAGCGAATCCCCGGCCAAAATTTGCTGACCGCTCCCTTAACCGGACTTCCTGGAGAATTCCGGAGTCTTTAACTTTACAAAATAGTACCCTGCAACAGGATTAGCGTCCGGCAGAGAGCAACCGGCGACGGCCCGAAATAAAGATCCACAATAGATCCATTTACGATTGGAAGAAAGCATGAAACAACCATCCACAGACTGGAAAGAGAATATTACCGATGACGAAGCAGAGAGGTTTCAGAAATATGCAAAGCAGTTTGGGCTGCTTCAAAAGTTAAAATCCCGGGAATTCGGTCCTGGTCGGGCATTGCATCGTAAGCAAATCCTGGGCCTGAAGGCAGAACTTGAAGTACTGGGCGATATTCCGGAATATGCCAGGCATGGATTGTTTGCCTTTCCTGGTCAGCATGAAGCATGGATTCGGCTCTCCAACGGTAGTTTAAACATCCAGCCAGATAAGACAGGTGATATTCGTGGATTTGCCATCAAAGTCCGCGGACTGGATGGGCCTGGCGCCCTGGGCGGCAACATAGACTGTCAGGATTTTCTGTTAATTAATCTTCCTTCATTTTCTTCGCCCAAAAGCGAGCAATTTGTGCAGATGGTGCAGGCTGCGGCCCAGGGGAATGCCGTTCTATTTCGCTTTATGATCAAGACCTATGGATTTCTTGGCGGGCTGATGCGAATGAAAAAACTTGGAGCTGCAGTTAATCGAAAGTTTACCGGTTTTGCCACAGAGAAGTTCTATTCTGCTGCTCCCATTGCATGTGGTCCCTATGCGGCCAGGGTAAGGCTGCTTCCGGACCCGCGTCTGAAAAAAGGAGCCGGCACTCCTTCGGATATGGCAGAGGAGATGAAAAGTCGTCTTAAAATGGCTCCTCTTCAAATGGATCTACAGCTTCAATTCTTCACCGATGAAAAGCATACTCCTGTGGAGGATGCCTCTGTAGACTGGAAGGAAAAGCAGTCTCCCTACGTAACGGTGGGACGACTTAGCATCCCCGCGCAGAACGCAGGGGAGCTGGAAGCGCTACAGGAAACCATAGAAAATGCGGTGTTCGATCCCTGGCAGGCTCTGGAGGATCATCGTCCTCTGGGCGACGTTATGCGAGCCAGGAAAGTAGTGTATCTGGCAAGTCAGAAGGGACGAGGAGCGCGATAGCGTTTCATTGTAGAACTGACTGCCCCGTAAGCCTGAGTCTCCTGAACAATGTTTGCAGGCTACTTTCGCGGGTTCATCAATGATTGCAACTTCGCGGAATCAGGAATCAGGGCGGTCCAGCTGTTTCGATCTGCCTTTGCTCTGCCCTGTTACCGATCCGAGTATTCAATTTAGCGGCAGTGTGATTTGAAAGATGGTTCCGGCGGATGAACTGGAAAAATCAATACTTCCTCCCAGGCGATTCAAGTTTTCCTTCACCAGATAAAGCCCCAGGCCGGTGCCCTGTTTGTCCTGCAAGCGACCAAACATGGAAAAAACCTGTTGCCGGCTTTCTTCCGGAATGCCGGGACCATTATCCTCCACTGAAAGATGGAAACGGCTATTTTCATTCCATGTGCGAACCTGAATCTCCGGTTCTCTATCCGGATGGCTGTATCGCAATGCGTTGGATATCAGGTTTCCAATAACCTCCTCCATAACTCCAGGGGGTGTGCTGGGTACGGAATCGTGATTTGTGGTCCAGTGGATGCTGCCGCCGGATTCTCGTAAAGGATACTGAAACCTCTGGGAGATTCGTTCCTGGAGAGCATCTACACTCAAAGGCTTTATTATGGATTCCCCGGGTGCTGCCAGAGTAGCACCAATGATTTCTTCTGTAAATTGAATGAGATCTGCAGTAATACTGGTCATCATGCTTCTGGCTTCTTCGTTTGAAATGGCAGCGGCTGAATCTGAACTGAGCTCCAGAAGGCTTTTTAGATTCGCCAGAGGATTGCGAATATCGTGTGCAATTCGATAGGCAAAATCCCTAAGCTCCTTTTTCTGTCTGGCCTCTCTTTCTGCAATGCGTCTGCGCTCCGAGATATCCACTATGGAACAGATCACAGAGAATCGTTCATAGACATACACCGGATGTAATCCTACCTCAACCGGAACCTCGCTACCATCTTTCCGCTTTCCGCTTAGATCCCTGCCTTCGCCCATGGAGCGCTGCGTGGGTTTCTGCATATAGCTTGCTACCAGCGAAGGATGATTCGCGCGATACCTTTCCGGAAGCAATATCTCTATACTTTCTCCGGTAAGTTCTTGCCGGGAGTATCCGAAGATTCGCTCGATTTCTCGGTTTACGAGAAGTATCTTTCTATGCTCATCCACAAGAAGCATTCCGCTGGGAGCCGCTTCAAAGACTGCCTGGAGCTGCCTTTCTTCTGTGATATCCCGACAGAAACCAAGAACACGCAATGGATTACCTTCAGAGTCCCGTTCAATACGAGACCTGGTTTCGATTATTCGTTCCTGTCCCTGTACAATACATCTGTATCTACTGTTAAAAACGGGGCTGGTTTCCAGGCTTTCTCTGAATTGTTGCTGAACCTGCTCCAGGTCCGCCGGATGAATTAGAGGAGTGAAATCTTCATAGGTAAATTCTTCCCTGACCGGCAGGCGAAACATCTCCAGAAATCTAGCAGAGGCTTTCCAGCGCCGTCTGGGTACGTCCACCTCATAGGCGCCCATTCGCCCGGACTCCTCCATATCGTGTACGAGCTTGCTTTGTTGCAATTCTTCCAGCATCAAAACTTCCAGTAACGTTATACAAAAGATAGAGGCGGAAAGTCGTCAAGCGAGACAGTTTAAGGAGTTTGATTTTCTGGAAGATTCGATGACCAATGGAAGGTATGAAAAAGATTCTTTTCACGAATACGACTTCAGTACATACTACCCGGGGAGGATGGTGATGGCAGAGATTAGCTGGCAGGAAATAGTCATAAAGCTTCTGGATCGCGCAGACCTGACCGCAAAAGAGCAGGATTATGTGCAGAAAAACCTGGAAACCTTGATCGAGCATTTTTCGCAGAATGCTGATGATCGAGAGTTCTGCGATTATCTCAAGAGTTTGCGTAAATAGTGTGCACTGGCAATGGATATCGCATAAGGGATGCCTGGCTCTGCAACATTCATCGGGCGGCTTTTCCGTTTGATCGAGCCAGAGCCAGGATTTCAACTCCCAGGAGATCTAATGATACTCCTTAACCAGGATTCGCCGCCTTCGCTTCTACACAGTCATGTTTAGCTCGCGAAGTAATTGGTTCACCGGTATACTTGTATAATCCTTGGAATAATAGTCATCGTGCACTACTGCTCCGTCCCAGATCACCAGATCCAGATCGATGACCCTGGGGCCGGCTTTATTGGGGCCCTTCACTCGACCCAGTTTCACTTCTGCCTCTTTTAGATACTTTTCCAGTTCCTGGCGGTTGAATGTTGTTCGAATGCAGATGGCTCCGTTCAGGAAATCCGGCTGATCCTTAAAGCCTTCCGGTTCTGTACGAATAAAATCAGAAGCATAAACAAATGCAAAATCTCGTTTGAGAAGTGCGATGGTCTTTTCTACACTTTCTTCTGGCTCAATGTTGGATCCTACGGCAACGATGGCTGTGATCATTCGCTAATCTCCCTGGTAGGATTCTGCATTACGGCCAATGGAAGTCTTCCCTTCGGCTCCGTCCACCATCAGGATTTGTCCGGAAACAAAATCATTCTCCAGCAAATAATGCAATGCTTTTATTATATGATCTGTGTCTCCCTTGCGTTTGAGAGGAATTGCTTCCAACCTCCAGGAAATGTACTGCTCGCTTCGCACCGACGCGGGCAGGATAACCCCCGGAGCTATGCCGTTCACGCGAATGTCAGGAGCAAATTCCAGAGCGGCAAGAGTTGTGAATTCTGCCAGCATCTTCTTTGAGAGAAGATATGCAGCATAGTGATACTGATTAAACGAAATCTTATTATCCAGGATATTGACGATATTGCCAGATTTGACTCTATCCTGGAAAGAACGGGATAAGAAGAAAGGTGCCTTGAAATTTACCTGAATGTTGCGGTCGAAAATCTCGGGTGTTGTCATGGATATGGTTCCACCGTCATATACCGAGGCACTGTTTACTAGAACGTTCAGGTTACTTTGACGTTCCAGTGCCCGCTCTATGAGAGAATCACTATCCAGATCAGAATCCAGATTCATTTGAAGTGTATGGCACTGGACTCCCAGTGCGCGAATCTCAGAGGCTGTTTTTTCGGCTTCCCCTTCGCTTCGGTTGTAATGAAGCAGGATGTCGTAGCCTTTGCCTGCCAGCCCTGTGGCCAGAGCTTTGCCCAGACGAATGGCTCCGCCCGTTACTAGAGCGGCGCCGGGTCCTGATTCATCATTCCTTTTCATGAGTTCATGGATGAATTCAACAATCGGGCGTCAACGCAAAGCTACAGTCCCTGCGTTCTGCAAGAAGGGGACTTAGACAGTAATTCCATATAGCCCGAAATAGCGTAATTAAATATTCGAAAAGCGATGGGTCCATTACAGGAGGTGCCGGAGCATTCGCCTCCTCAAATGCTGTAATCCGGAGGTTGTTTGACCACAAGTCCAATTCGCAGTCTGGACCAGACCCTTTCATGGAGATAATACAGCGCCATCTTGGTGAATACCTCGAAGAATCCGATGGATGCAGCCATAGCAAAGCTCCCTGTGATAATATAGGAAACGACCATAGTATCCAGGGTGCCGGTGACGCGCCAGGAGATGGCTTTTAAGATACTACGGTAATGCTTCTCCACTATGGGAGAGCCATCCAGAGTCCCGATCTGTTTTTCCGATTTTCTTTGCTCTGTAGCGGTGCTCATATAATTATATCCTATTATTCCGATAGGAAAGCTTCAGGCGGAGGCTTACATCTACAAGCATTTTTCATCGCTTTATTGCTTGCCTGCTTTTGGCGCACAGGCTAAGTGAGGTGCCTGTGAAAAGTGCTGAGCTGGAAAAGACAGACCGGGTGGCGCTACTTTTTCGCGCGGCCCAGGAGCAACAGAAGGGGATTATTCTCATTCTTGAAGGCACGGGCCTGGCCGGGCTGGTTCATACCGTGGATGAACTTAGCTCCTGCCTGGATCCCCGGCATTTCCAGGTGCATCATTTTCCGGGCTACGAAACAGCTCCGGAGCGAAAGGATCCATTTCTCCATCACTACTGGATGCATCTTCCCAGATACGGTGACCTGGCCCTCTTTGATGGTTCCTATTATCATGAGTTTGTGCGTCGGGTATTAAAGGGAAAGCTTTCCCGAGATGAAAAAAAGGCATGGATCGATGACATCAATCGCTTTGAAGAAAGCTTACAGGCAAACTATTACCTCGTTTTGAAGGTTCGTCTGAATCGACACGGAAAGGACCTGGAGGACGAACTAAAATCAGACAAAAAGCTAAAGAGCAGGGCTGCGTTGATTCGCAAAAGAGCTCGTTACCTGGTCAAGGAATACAGGGATTATTCTCAGGAGCTGGACAGATTGACTCAGCTTACCGGTTCTCCTCTTTCTCCCTGGTTCACTCCTCCGGAAGGAAAGGGCAAGCAGGTTCGTAGCCTGGTGCTGGATTATATCATCGCACGAATGGAAGAATTCTTGAGTGTGGATTCTCGTCAGGCTGTTGCCTCTTACGATGAGGCCATGAAATTGATGCGAAAGCTGAACAGGGAGCGAAACACCGTCAGGGGCGAAAGTGAGGAAGAAATCGAAAGATCGGAAGAGTCATAAATATCCGAAGGACCCAGAAAAGTCGAAAAAGCCCAAAAGGCCGAAGAACCGGAAAGTCAAACCGGGAATTTCCATGAGGCTGAAGAGTAGCATATTGTTTTGCAGCCACCTTATTTAGAAAGGCGGATGTTGGGGATGGGACAATGATTGTAACCAGCGAACGTAGAAAGCAGGATTTAAGGGAACTGGATCTAACCAGTACACTGACACCGGATAGATACAAAAGAGAACTGAAGAAGCTTCAATCGGGGCTCATAAAAGCAGCGCTCAAGATGTATCGCAAGAAGGCATCCATCGTTCTGGTATTTGAAGGGAAGGATGCGGCTGGCAAAGGAGGAGCAATTCGAAGGATGACCTCTCCCATGCCTCCGGTGCTGTATCGAGTAATCCCCATCGCTGCCCCGGAACCTTTCGAGAAAAAGAGACACTATCTCTGGAGGTTCTGGAGACAGATGCCTCCTCCAGGAAGACTTGCCATATTCGATCGCAGCTGGTACGGAAGGGTGCTTGTTGAGAGAGTAGAAGGATTCGCATCTGCAGTGGAATGGTCCAGGGCGTATGAAGAAATCAATTCCATGGAGTTAAGCTTGCACCGGGCCGGAACGTATATTGCGAAATTCTGGCTACATATAGATCAAAAAGAGCAGGCTGCAAGATTTGAGGCCAGAGCGAACAGTCCGTTAAAACAATGGAAATTCACCGAAGAGGACGTGCGAAACAGAGAAAAATGGCCGGAGTATGAGCAGGCCGTGCAGGATATGCTGGATCGCACCGATACTTCCTGGGCTCCGTGGCATCTTATCGAAGCAAACGACAAACGGTTTGCCAGAATTAAGGTGCTTCGTACTGTACTGTCATTGATGGAAGGAATTTAACTCCACGAGCACGCTGGCCCGTGGAGTCAGGCACAATTGTTATTTGACTACCGTGACCTTGTTGATCAGTTCCACTTCTTTGGTGTCCGGACATTCCGGATCGCCCTGGCAGGAATCCGCCAGAACGTTTCCCTTCTCATGGGTGAATGTGATTTTCTTGTTTAATATGGGCGCATCGCATATGTCGAAATAAGCGTACCAGGTTTCAACCTTTCCTCCAGGATAGGCCAGGGTTACATAGCATCCTGAATCGCCTGCATCCAGAGATGTTACGGTAGGATATTCTTTTTTTTCCTCTGCTTTCTGAGGTGGATTGGCAAGCAGGAATCCTCCAAAAACCCATCCTTCCACAGATTCGTATCGAACTCTGGTCCATTTACCGGACTTTCCCTGAATGGTCAGCGAAGGCTCTTTCTGCTCCAGTACTTCCACTGGATCGCCGTGTTTGATCAATCCCAGCTTTTCGCCGGTAGTGTTGGGTTCGCTCCGGATGATCAATCCTGAAGGAGCTCCACCGTACAGTGTGATTGCCTTTTCTTCCGGAGTGCATTCCAGAGTGAATGTAATCAGCAATGTAATGGTTGCTAATGCTGCAATTCGATTCATGGCCGAAGAATCCTGAGACCCATCCTCGGGCCAAGCAGAAACAGGGAAGGTTGTACCCCTTTTTTGGATGTCTGGAAAAGCACTGACAGAACGTGGCAGCCTGGTACATTGTCCTCGCTGTATGGAACTACTTCTCAAAAAAAGTCAGTGGCAGAATCTCCTGGACAATCGCAGCGAGCCGCTGGAAGTTCCAGAGCACTTTTCCATGCCTGTGGACTGGGATCCTCGCTATGTCTGGACTGTGCGAAAACCACTTATTGTGGAGGGAACAGCCACCTTCGAGAATGCTCCGGTTAAGATTACATTCTATCCACAGAAGGGCAGTCGACCCATGTTTTATCTGGAAGATGGAAAGAGCCGGGGAAGGGCATTAAGACCCAGAAATCTCATTCATGGGACAAACAACATTCAGCTGGGGCCCATTAAAATCATAGAGCATCCTATCGCATTGATGCATGCTCTAAATCTGGACATTGACATAGGAATTACGCTTTCCAGTTTTCCCACGTTCAATGAATGCAATGGACCCTTTCTGGATGCCCTGGTGCATCATGTTCGCAAAACTCGTCGCAGGGCCAGCCACTTTACCGTGGCCCGTCCGGTGGCCTTTCGCTTTGAAACCGGCTACTGCATTATTGAGCCCGATGAAAATCGACTCTGGATGGACCACGAAATTGATTATCCTGGCGTTCTGGGGCGGCAGAGGATTCAGACCGAGATTAATCCTCAGTTCTTTTTCTTTCTGGGTCGCGCCAGAACACCATCCTTCCGGTCCGTGCAGGAAACCGATGAAATTATAAAAGGAGCGCGAGCCGGGGCTCTTCCCTTTCCTGTAAATGAAGAGAACGTGCTTTTTGCCGATGTTAACGGTCTTCGCAATCCACGGGAGATTTTCGACTGGCACGGCCACAACTACGAATTCATATTGCATGAGCTCATCGATGTTATGGCATTCTTGAAGATAGTAGAATCCGAGCTGGGGGGGCGATTCAGGGGAAAGCTAACTACTTATCGCTACGGACATGAGCAGCAGATTGAAGTGGCCCAGGCGATGGTGGACCGGCAGTTTCAGAAGGATCATGGTTACCGATGGCTGGATTAGCTCTACGGATTAATCTGATTCACTTTCAATCCAGGCAGTTGTATACAGGCAGTCCTTGAAGAAATGGTCCGGCTGGTATCTGCTCTCACTATCGTCGCTGTATTCTTTCGAAGGCTTGAAAGCGATTAACTTGAATTGATCTCGACTGGCCAGTTCCCAGTATTCGCTTCCCTGCTTCAGATACCCCTTTTCGGCTTTGAATTTTGAGAAATGATCAAATAGACGAATCCGCTCATCGGATTGAAAACTTTGTCTCATTACAGGAATAAATGGATCATCGCCGCTTCCATCGCTGAAGGTACCGGATGAATCAAATACAGCCAGCACAGGTGAAAATGTTCCGGTGCTGGCATTGAAATCCACGATCGACAGATCCGAACCTGTGGGATTCCAGAAATAGAGCCTGTAGGATTTTCTGTTCCAGGCGGGAGGGTCCACCGCCAGTAGATCGCCATGAGTGCTGAATTGAAACTCTGCCTCAGCGGTCCAGAGTGCAGTGGTGCGAGTTACGGGACTGGTACTGTACAGGGTCAGTAGAAAGGATTTTTTTCCCAGTGTTAATCTCTGAAATTCTACAATAGTGCGATCCTGATTCGTTCTTTCCTTTAGCCATTTTCGCGCGGACTCGATTTTCATGGTGAACAACCGATTCGGGTTGTTCGATCGCATGTACAGGAATGTGCGTCCTTCCCAGCGAGAGATGGTGTTGTCATCCAGTTGCTGAATTTGACCCGATTCAAAGGTAAAGGGCACTCCATCGGATTTCAGGGTTTCCATCAAACAGCAAAGGGATCCATAGCTTACGTGTTCCGGAAGCTCCTCTGAAGCAATAAAGCTTATGGGAAACAATGCAGCCAGTATGGCCATTCCCTGTGCCCTTAAACTCGTAAGAACCATAATCCATTAAATCATGAAGTAACATTACACTGTCAATCCCTAAGGTGGCTCTATTTTTTCCTGTCCGGGTATTCTATGACTGCCAGCCAAAGTATGAATATAATTCGAGATCGAACGGAGTGGATTAATCAAGAAATGCTTGGTCTCCCGGGCCGTTTTTGACTATTGCTGAAATATGACTCTGACCCAGCTCAGATATGTACTTGCCGTTGCCAGACAGGGCAGCTTTGGAAAAGCAGCCGAACAATGTCTGGTGGCACAGCCCACTCTAAGTATTCAAATACAGAAACTGGAACAGGAACTGGGTATTGAGCTTTTCGATCGAAAGAAAAGCCCTATTAGACTTACAGAGTCCGGGAAAAAGGTAGAGGCCCATGCCAGGCGTATCCTGGATGAAGCGGATGCTCTGCTGGACGAATTTCAGGATGAATCTGGAGAAGTTCGCGGTCGCATTCGACTGGGAATTATTCCTACAGTCTCATCGTATCTACTTCCGCGAATATTTAAAAAGCTCAAGCAGAAGTACCCGGAAGCAGAGTTCTTTATTCATGAGTTACCCACCAGTCAGATCTTGCACAAGATTCAAAATGAAGAGCTGGATATTGGAATTCTGGCCACTCCATTGAATGAACGAATGATCGAAGAGGTGCCTCTTTATTACGAACCCTTTGTGGTTTATTTTCCTCCGGAAGCAGATATTCCTGGTAAGCGAATGACCCTGGATGAACTGCAAGGACGCGATATGATACTCCTGGGCGAAGAGCACTGCTTTCGCCATCAGTCGTTGAAGCTCTGCGGTCAGGGAAATGCAGGAAAGATTGAATGCGGTAGCCTGGATACAATCAAGAAGATGGTGGACCAGGGACTGGGCGCTACATTGCTTCCTTTGCTATCTGCCAATCTAAAGAGCGATCGAGTGGTGCGATTCCAGGAACCGGAGCCTGTGCGAGAAATAGGACTGGTCCATGGAAAATCATTCTACAAGAGCCGCTTGCTCAAGGCCCTTCAGGAGACTATTCTGGCCAATGTTCCGGAGGATTTGCATCAACAAAGGGATCGCCGATTGATTGGGGCCGAGGATGTGCTTGACTGATCCCTTGAGATCCTGCATTGTCGATTCCTTTCAATCTACCATAAGGATGAATCCTCTTCAAGAATGGAACTCAAGAATCTTATGATTAAAGCAAGCGTCCGACTTTTGAAAACATACTGTCGTTTACTGGCGAATACCATTGTTTGTCTGATCTGCTTGCAGCCAGCATGTATGGCACTATCCATTCTTCCAGGCGCTGAACTTTCCATTCCGCCGCAATCACCCGATGAAAAGGAACGTCTTCTCCAGCTAAACATCATCGCCGGCGAAAACGAATTTGGCGCCTTGAATCTGGGCGGTTACAACGAGAGCCAGCGGGCGATCCTCAATGTAGGGGTATTCAATCGTTCTGTTTTTTCGGCGCTCAGCGCCGGATTGGCGAATCAGACTGTTCTATCTGCAGTAAACGTTGGTCTTGCCAATCAGACCGGCTATTCCGGTCTTCAGGTCGGGTTAATCATTAACTGGGGCTGGTCTTTCGTCAACATTGCTCCGGTGAATGTCGGTGGCGGGCTTCAGATTGGCCTTGTGAACTGGGGCACATCCGCCATCCAACTGGGTTTAATCAATTTTTGCGATGACTGGATTCTACCCATTATTGCCTTTTGCCAGGTGCACTAGCTTTGGCTAAATCCGGCTAATCCGGCGCTGGCCGTAGTGGCCCGGGAGTCCGGGAGTATCCAGCCTATAGGTTTTAGCTATGATGCTATTGAGACAATATATTTTGTAAATGCCCGCCTCCGGTGTATACTGACAACAGTTAGGAGGTAGCCAAATGGCAAAAATCAATCAAGCGATTCCACATTTTAAACTGGAAGCCTTTCATGAAGGCGAATTCAAAACCATCTCTTCGGAAGATGTAAAAGGTAAATGGGCCGTATTCTTTTTCTATCCGGCTGATTTTACCTTCGTATGTCCTACGGAGCTGGGCGATGTAGCCGATCACTATCAGGACCTCAAGAATTCTGGTGTGGAAGTTTATTCCGTATCTACGGACACTCACTTCGTGCACAAAGCATGGCATGAAGCGTCCGATACCATCAAAAAGATTCAATTCCCCATGCTGGGTGATCCCAAGGGAGAGCTCACTCGCGGATTCGATGTAATGGACGAAGAAGTGGGACTGGCTTTCCGAGGTAGCTTCGTGGTGGATCCGGAAGGAATCATCCGAGCCTATGAAGTACACAGCGATGGAATCGGTCGTTCGGCTGATGAGCTGGTGCGCAAGGTGAAAGCCGCTCAATATGTAGCCGCAAACGATGGCGAAGTATGTCCGGCAAGCTGGCAGCCAGGTAAAGAAACACTGAAGCCCGGTCTGGATCTGGTAGGTAAGATCTAAGACTATTGAGGAAAATCCGGTATTCAATTAAGCGCTATAAGGTGCGCAAGAATGCGGGAGCATCTGAAACACAACGCCGCTGCCCGGGCGGCTTAAACCCGGGCCTGCAATTATTCCAATCAAGCATGGTCTGTTGCGAAATTTCGCATTGGACTGTAAACCAGAAACGATAGGGAGGACGGAAGGAATGTTAGACAATCAGCTCATCGAGCAATTAAAACAGTATTTTGAAAGACTGCAGAAAGATGTAGTTCTAGCCCTGGAGCCCGGCGAACATGAAAAGCGCGAAGAGCTCAAAGGGATGCTGGAAGGTATTGCATCTGCATCGCCTCGAGTGACATTTGCTGAAGTAGCGGCTCACTCAGCCAGGGAGGAGACAACAGGCATCTCGGGTTCCGAAAGCGAAACTGAATCCAGTTCACAGATGGATGGACTGTCCTTTTCTGTGATCTCCGATGGAGAAGCCACTGGCATTCGCTTTCGTGGCATTCCCGGTGGGCATGAATTCAATTCATTGATTCTTGCAATTCTTCAGGCCGGTGGTGTGCCTGTTCGCCTGGATGAGGATGTCATCGATATGATGGCCGGTTTGAACGGTGTACTTCACTTTGAAACAGTAGTATCTCTGGATTGTCATAACTGTCCGGATGTGGTACAAACTCTCAACTCTCTCAGTCTGGTAAGTCCTGCTATTCGACACGATATGATCGATGGTGCGGTGTATCCCGATGTTGTGAAGAAATACAATGTGCAGGGAGTACCGGCAGTGTTTTTAAACGGCGAACCTTTCAGCTCCGGCAAGGTGGATGCGTCTACAATCATCTCCAGGCTCATGGAACGAGCAGTGAATCAGGCATCCTCGGATCAGTCCTCAGGAGAGTCGAATCCGACGGCAGTATCCGGAACCGGAAAGCCGGGACAGGATGGGAAGTTGATCGGTGCGAAGGCTGATGCTACTGCCAGCGCGAAGTCCGATGGTTCAGTGGGGCAGGCCTCGGCGGAATCTGGAAAAGGAAGTACCCCCGAAATCTTTGATGTGGCCATCATTGGCGGCGGCCCGGGAGGCGTAGCAGCGGCCATATACAGTGCTAGAAAAGGGCTGAAGGTAACAGTTATAGCGGATCGCCTGGGAGGTCAGGTAAAGGACACCATGGATATTGAAAATCTGGTGGCCATTCCCAGTACTACAGGTCCCAAACTTTCAGGAACCCTGGCCGAGCAGCTAAAGGCGCATGGAGTTGTGGTTCGAGAGCATCTTCGTGTGGAATCCATGGATGATCTGGGAGATGTAAAATCCATGCGCTTGAATACCGGTCGTGAAGTGCGATCCAGAACTGTCATCGTGGCCACCGGCGCTCGCTGGAGAGAAATGAATGTTCCGGGCGAAATGGAAAACGTGGGCCGGGGCGTGGCTTTCTGTCCTCACTGCGATGGACCATTCTTTAAAGGTAAGGATGTGGCCGTAATTGGAGGTGGGAACTCTGGAGTGGAGGCTGCCCTGGATCTGGCGGGTATTACAAAGAGCGTTACAGTCCTCGAATTCGCGCCAGATCTGAAAGCCGACCAGGTACTTCAGGATCGTATGGCCGACCGAGGGAACATTTCCGTAATCAAGTCGGCTATGACAACGGAAGTTCTGGCCAATGAGCAGGGAGTCACCGGACTCCGTTACACCGATCGGGAATCGGGGGATATTCGCGAATTGAAGGTAGATGGAGTATTTGTCCAGATTGGACTTTTGCCCAACAGCGGATTCGCAGAAGGATTCCTGGAAATGAACCGAATGGGCGAAATCCTTGTAGATGAAAAATGCCAGACGAATGTGCCGGGAGTATTTGCCTGCGGGGACGTTACCAACGTTCCTTACAAGCAAATCGTTGTAGCTCTGGGGCATGGAGCTACCGCTTCCTTGAGTGCATTTGACTACCTCATACGACATGCTGCGCCAGAACCGGCGAAGGCAAAAGCCGGCGCAGCAGCCTGACAGACCTCCGGGCCCATGAGGGCCCGGAGCCCCACGGGGCCAGAGGCTCCCGTGGTGAATTTGTTCAGAGCCTTTTCTCTTCCCTTTTCGCCTAATTCTTTCCCGACAGTACTTCAATGACCTGTTCTGCCACTTCCTTCGCAGAAAAAGGATTCTGGCCGGTCACCAGTCTTCCATCCGTAACAGCATAGGAGGTGAAAGGAAGGAACGCATTGGAATATTCACCGCCCCGTTCTTTCAGTTTGTCCTCCAGAAGATAGGGCACCAGATCCGTTTTTCCTACGAGAGTCTCTTCGAAGTTGGCAAAGCCTGTAACCTTTCGGTCTTTGATCAAGTAGCTGCCATCCGAGAGCTTAACGTTAATGAGCCCTGCAGGTCCATGACATACAGCGCTTACAATGCCATTGTTTTCGTAAATCCTGGCAGTAAGTTTGGCCAGTTCCGGGGAATCTGTAAAGTCCCACATCGTGCCATGACCCCCTGCGAAGTAAATCGCTCCGTAATCTTCTGCTTTCAGTTTTGCGGGATTTAGCGGCTTATCCAGCTGAGATTTGAGTTCAGGGTTGTTCCAGAAGGTGGCGTTGAGAGAGTCATCCATATCATTGCTATCTGGATCCATGACACCTGGCTTTCCGCCCGGGGAAGCAATATCCATTTTTATTCCATGTCTGGCCAATACATGATAGAAGTGAGTTACTTCAGAAAGCCAGTATCCTGTGGGCCTATCTAACTCACCGTATGTTGGATACGCAGATATTACGATCAGTACCTTCTTATTTCCCAGTGCCTCTCTAGCAGGACTATCCTGAATGGGAGGTTCTCCGATAACCTGTTTGCTGCAGGCCGCAGACATTAATACAGATGCTGTTGCCAAAAGCGCAACAGATGCGATGCGTGTAGCAATCACTGTCCTTAACTTTCTTTTTATTGGCTTTGTCTGCTCTGGCTCCACTGTCCTATTTTGCCGTGTCCCCTCTGGACTTCTGATAGTTTTTATCATTCCTTTCTCCTCCAAATTACTTCGTCTGAATTACGCGATTTCCAGAATCGCTTCTCATTACATCATCAATTGCCTGAAAGCCAGGGTCCTGGCCTTTTCAAAGCCACCAGCGTTCAGATACCCGCGGCCAATGCCATGAAAGTAAAAACTTCCAGACGTAGCTCCACGACGCGAATCCAGTCACCCACAGCCGGAGGCATTCAATCCGAAACAACAATAAAGTCCGGTGCCAGAATCAATGGATTCCGCTTGCCCGTAGAATTCCGCAATTGATGTGTCATTCTACACCTTAGAGCTAACTCTAATGTCAAGGCTGGAATCGAAAAAAAGTGAGAAAGATGGAAAAAATCACTGACCGATTGTAAACCGAACGTTAGACATGGGATCTGGAGCAAGAAATGCTAATTCTGGAACTATCCAAACGCACCGGCATAAGTCGACATACCATTCGCTACTATGAAAAGTATGGCCTTATCCAGGCAGAACAAAGAAGGGAAAATAGCTACAAGGAATACGGCGAAAATGCGCTGTATTCCCTGGTCTTTGTGGATCGTGTGAAAAAACTGGGATTCAGCCTCTTCGAAATTCGGAACTTCCTTCAGTTGCTGGGCAGATCCAGAAAGGAAGCATCGGATGTCATGGAAGAGAAAATGGCGATGAAACTGGAAGAACTGGACGAAAAGATCCAGACACTTCAGCAGATTCGCGGCGATGTATCTGCCTTGCTAAATCATTGCAGAAGCAATCCGCATAAAGGCAGCGAAGGAATCCAGGAAATTGTGCATTCCATGCAAGAGAAAGCCATGGCGATAGGCATTGAAGGTGGTACGAAAAAGAAAAGCGAAGCTGCCGATGCCATAAAGACCAGGAGCTCGACGAATGGAAAGGGGGAAACCAGGCCGAAGAGGCGTATTGATTCTCGAACACGGTCCGGCCAGAGATCCAGAGAAAACCTGAATGGCAGTAAAACCACATCCCGTTCCAGGCGATAAGCGTCACATATACTCCGAAGCACCGCATCTATGCGGTGCGGTTTATGGCAGCGGTTGGGGCAAATGCGAACTCGGTCGTTGCAGCGCTGCGGGACGGGTTCGCCTTATGGCAGCTGAGAGCGCAAAGACGAACCCGGCCGGTTGCAGAGCCCATTGACCTCCCGATCAATCGGCCCCATCCTGGCAGAATGTTATGCGAACGTTACCCCGGGCCGTTAGAAGATCGGCGGGGCTTGAGCCAAAGCTTTCTTTGAAGCTTCGACTCATATGGGCCTGATCGGCGAAGCCGGCCTCATGGGCTGCATCGGTCAGGGACATGCCATGCTGCAGAGCAGACACAGATTTTCGCAGTCGCAACCATAGAATGTATTTTCGCAGAGGAATGCCCATCTGCTCTTTAAACAGATGGGTAAATCGTCCTTCGGATAGCCCCGTATGCTGTGCCAGTTCAATAAGGGATGCCTTCAGGTCTGGATCTTTCTGAATATAGGCGCAGGCAGATGCGATGCGAGGATCCAGCGAAACCGGCCTGGAAGTATGGGGATTTCCAGGAAGCTTGCTCAGAAGTGCATCCATCCATTCAAGCGAAGACTGGCAGCCCGGTGAAATCAATGATGGAAAACTGGCAGGATATTCAAGAGTAAGCACATCGTTTTTCACCAGAGTGCTGGCCTCAATGGACTGACACAGCGAACTTTCGCCATCGATCAAAAGGATGCTTTGAGCCGGATGATTCCCGGAAACCGCATGTCTGACATTGGGAGCAATTACGGTGAGCGAGGATTCCAGCGTTCCTTTTTCTGTCTGAATGGAAACCGGCTCCTGACTGCATACAATCTGTAATGCATGATGCGAATGCATTCCGTTGTCTGAAAGAGCCCCTACAAATAGTGAACGATCCGGAAACAGTAGTAGATGTTTTACGTTGGACTCTTTCATCGGCGCAGGCAGATTCTCGCAACTGACGGCATTCAAGTCAATATCAATCGTTTGAGGTGCCCGCCTGGAGCTCTATCCGGATTGTGTGCAAATAGCCAGTTTCTTCAAGTTTTTGGCTAGGGGACAGACTAGAATAACTGCATGAATCTAACAACATGGAAAATGCCGAAAAGGCAGTCAGAGAAACTGAAGGAAGAAATGGCACTGGCGCAGGGCTTCTATAACAGGAGGGAATGGGACCGGGCCTTCTACAGGCTGGAGAGAGTTCATATTCTCAGCCAGCCCTATGTGATCGCTCATACCAGGTCTCACTGGTGGATGTTCAAAGTAGGATACCACCGCGGCGATGTAAAAGAAATGCTTGGACAGATCTTTCGCATTGTAGCTTCACTGGTGGTGTCTAGAATCTGGGTCCCTCTGGGAAACACAGGCGGCGCCAATGTTAGTCCTGTGCGCCCCATGCCGGTGCCGGAAGATCTGGAGCCGTATTTGCACTAAGATGGCGAAACATTCGATGAATGGAAAACTGATAAAATGGATGGGCCTGACTCTGGTTAGCCTCGGGCTTCTGGTATCTGGCGTCCTGGCTCATCATTATTTTCGCGCATCCTCGGTCCGGGAATCATGGAAGCCCGGCCATCCTCCCGTAACATTTACAGCCGATGTACATACACTGGAGATTCTGCCGCTGGTGAATTTCCAGGCAAGACCAGAAAGTCCGTCCGCGGATGTCTCCTATGGTTCCGATGAGGAGACGTCTAATGATGGCTCTGGCTATTTGCACCGCAATGGATCTGAAGAAGTATCCCGAGAGTCTTTGAATGATAAGCTCGGTCTGCGAGCCGAAGTAGGAGTTTCCTATTTGATTCGCACAGATCAGGGTACCGTCCTATTTGACCTGGGGCATAATCCGCAGAAAACGAATCCATCGGCTCTAGTTCACAATATGGAGCAAACCGGCGTTCAATGGGAGGATCTGGATGCCATCTTTCTTTCGCATACTCATTTTGATCATGTAGGTGAACTGGACACCCCGGGAAGCCCGTTCTACAGCTTTCTGGAATCTACGAAGAAGAGCATCCCTCTCTATACTCCGCAGGCTCTTGAGCTGGAACCTCTGCGAAACTATCTGGAAGGCATGGATGTAGGCGAAGCGTCCCTGATGATACAGGAAACACCCAGGGCGCAGGAGATTTTGCCTGGAATAGCCACCACCGGTGGAATACCAAGACAACTGTTCATTGGTTACATCGAGGAGCAGGCTCTGGTGATTAATGTTCGGGGCAAAGGGCTTGTGCTCATCGTAGGTTGTGGACATCAAACCCTGGAGCGGCTTCTAATTCATGTGCGAAAGACATTCTCCCAGCCCATCTATGGCATAGTGGGAGATTTGCATCTTCCTGTGCCCGATGGACGAATGAATCCCCTGGGAATCAACGGTCAGAGGATCTTTGCATCTGGCGAAGGACCTTTGCATCCATTAAGCGAACCGGGTGTTCGGGCGGATCTGGAGAAATTGAAAAAGCTGAATCCAGGTCTGGTAGCTCTGGGAACCCATGATAGCTCGGACGATGTAGTGCGAATTTTTGCCGAGGAATTCGGGGAGAGATACCGGTTTGTGCGAGTGGGGGAATGGATTTTGGTAGAGTAGTGGCTGCAGGGATGGCGCGAAGTAACTGAATTGCATCCAATGGTCCGTGTTATAGCAGCGGAGCGGGCAATTGCGAACCTTGGCCAGCTTTGGGCCGCCTCCTAAGTCACGCCCTGCTTCATCCGCATCAGTAAATAGACTGCGAATCCCACAGCCACCCCGGGCACTGCTCCCAGTAAAATGCAGATCCAGCCGTATTTGACTCGATCCCTTTCATACAGGATCCAGACAGCCAGCACCGCCCAGCAAAGGATTACATCGGTGGAATAGCCGGCGGCGAAGGGATTTACAAAGCCTCCCAGAATGGCCGATCCAGGATCGAAAGGCGATAGTGCCGGCGGAAGCACATAGAAAAAGAAGAAAATGGTGAAGGCCAGAGCGATGGCTGCCAGGACATACCTAAATAGTGTTTCTTTCATGTTTCCTCCTGAGATCGGATCAAATTCCGCTACTTCCTTTCAGGAGACAGGATAATCCGGTAGTCCTATCTCTTCAAGACATTGAGAATCGATTCGCAAAGAAACATACCAGGATTTCCAGATAAAAAATTCGAAACGCAGAACTGAAAAAATACACCGATGATTAATGATCTTTCTCTTGTTAAGAAATCCCTGTCTCCAGGCGAGTCAGATCTTGTTGTTTCTGGCCGTCTTGCTCTATCCAGGAATATCATCTTCCGAACCATTCATTACCGATAAAAAGAGTCCTGCAGAAATCATGCAGCAAATGCGAAAGGAACTGGAGATCGATCCCCTCGGAAGCCAGGTCCCGGAAAAAGTATCCGCAGTTTCGCATACTATACTTCAGAGAGAAGCAATCTTGAAATTTGATGAAGGGGAGGTCCGAGGTCTACTGGCTCTCCCTGCCAGGAAGATCTCTATTCTCACTAGTTCAGGCCTACGAAAGATTCGCATCAACGAAATCGATGCCGTTCGTTTTATTGAGAAATCCACAGCGATGCCGGAGTCGAAAGAACTTTCAGATTCCAGATCCATGCCTGACTTTGACGACCCGGTGGGATGTAAATTGTCCCTTTCCGCCAGTAGCGATGCGCGCGATACGGTAACCGGCATCTGTGATGCGCATCTGTGGAGCGAGCTTTTTATTCGGTTCCCCGGTCAGAGCTACCGACCTATTAACAGTGAAATTCTGGATAGTCCATCGGGCAGCGGACTGCGTCTGAAGGAAGTCAACTTTCCGGACACTGAACCAGGAAGGCTGGGAGGTCGATCGTGACCTCTGTTCAACCAACCAACGAAGCGTGGGTAGTTATGGCACTGATGGCCCTGGTATTGCTCCCGGCCTGTGTATCGTCGGATTCTGCTAACACCAGGGATAAATCTGCCGCAGAGCAATTTTCCCCCCTGGAGTTTACTACCCGAAATGAAATCAGCTTTTTTCGCCTTTTTGGCCAGCCTTACGGTATCGATCGTTTCGAACGATCCAGAACCTCTGGCTCTCAGTTGAGCGATTCAAAATCCAGGCGAGGACGGATGCCGGTAACCGGGCTGAATTTTGATCAGGCTACGCGAATCTGTGCAGATGCAGATGGTCGTATATGCAATCATCGTGAGTGGGCCTGGGCATGCCGGTCCTCTTCATCCAGAAAAGCAACTATCTGTGGGTCGGGCAAAGATCTTCATCCCACCGGCATTTACTGCCCCCCGGAAGACGGCCTGCCGTCAGACATGAGAAGCAATGCGAAGGAGTGGGCTGTGGGACCCTTCGGAAACCCGCTTATCGTTGGCCTCGGAAATTGCCGAGATTTTCGCATTGCATCGCCCTTTAAGAGATCTCAGCGCCTGGGAGTGAGATGTTGCTACTAGAATCCAGAAAGATATTCCTCGTGATATTGGCCGGTCTGATCCTTACCAGTTGCCATGGATGGCAATCCAGAAACTGGCATCGCAAAGAGCTACCTGAAATAGAGATGGTGGGACTGGGCTATATCAAGGTCTTCGGACTCACGCATCGTTTCATTGAATCTTCATCTCTACGAGATAGTATTCGCTTTGTCCTGCGACGGAAAGGAATCGAATCTCCGGAGGTCGCTTATCCGTTCACAAACCCGGAATGCAGGGAAAACTCATCGGACGCGGATGATTTTTTGAAGGGGAAGGAACTTCTGGCATTGAATTCAAGTTATCCAGGTCGCTACTGGCTTCGCGGCGAAATCGATATTCGGCCCGAAGACACCCTTGTGCAACGAACCTATTCCATTTCCCTCTTTTTTCAGGTCATCGATCTTTCCACAGGAAGAATGCTGGCGCAGGCTTCTCTGCAGAAGACCGACCTGGACTCGGTCTCGCGGTCAGAGATTCTGGATGGTCTGGACAGATTGATTTCGCAATTGCTGGGTACTCTGTAGCACATAGGACACTTGAAGCATAGTAGAGATCTGCCAGGTTCGAAGCATGACCCTGAGCAACTATTCAGGAGCTATGTTGCCAGGGAAGGTCAGTCCGGCTCATTCTCGTACAGAACCAGATGATTCTTATTCGCTTCGAGATTCCAATTCATCTGGATGCGATGATCCTGTCATCTGAATCGAGATCTAAAGAATTACACAGGCGCTCTTTTGCCACCAGGGCTTAACCATCGCTTCAGCGGCGACGCTCGACATTTCAAATCTAATTGGAGAGCGTCCTATGTCCTGGACTCGAAAATGCATTAGCCTCTGGCTGATTTTAAACTTTCTTGCGATTTTTGTATTCCCTCCATCCCTGGTGGCCGAACCTTTCAGGGATTTTCGGGAAGAAGATGAACAGGCCCTGAAAGGCTACCTGAATCGTGCCACAAACATGCAGGACCTGGATCAGTGGCGAAGCTATGTACAGTCAGGACTCATGTCTCTGAAGGCTGATTGGGAAGATGATGCCGTTCAGGAAATACAGTACCGTCAGGATCGCATTCGAGAACAGGATCTGGATGAAGGTCAAGAGCAGGAGAAACGCGATGCCCTGGAAGCAGAATATGATACAGCTCTGAGCGACTGGGAAACGAAAGCGTCGCGGCTGATTCAGGAGCGAGAAGCCGAGTTTCGCGTAAAGCAGGAGAAAATCGAAGGCCTTGAGATTTCCGAACAGGAATATCAGGAAATTATCGCCACAGCAGAAGCCACTTTCGAAAACAATCCGCAGCTGGATTTAAACGGCTGGGAGAATCTGGTAGAAGGCTTGAATGAAAGTCTGGTGCAAGCCTTCGAAACGGATCTGGAATCGCGCATCGCAAAGGCACGAGATAACATTGAACCTCTGGATGACAGCCAGATTGAGGCGCTGGATCAGGCGATCGCAAAAAAAGAAGCAGAGATTCGAAATGAATTCGATATGCGAGAGCATTTTTATCTTCTGAAGGCCAAAAACCGCTACATTGCTTTAAAACGAGCGGACGATTTGAGTGCGAAAGCGGAAGCGGAAGCCGGATCCGCCGAAGAGGTGGGAGATCAGGCCATTCAGGACGCAGAAACCCAGGTGGAGGAGCAGACCGTAGCCCTTCTGGAGCAGAGCGAAGAAGCTTTGAATTCGGAAGAAGGCAGTCCGGACCCCCTGGAATACCAGAGCCAGGTTGAGGAAATCATCAGTCAGGGGCTTCAGGTTTTCGAAGAGGCAGAAGAGGATCTTTTCCAGGATCGTCTGGTCTGGATGGAAGCAACGAAAACCTCTCGCGCGCAGACCGAAGAAATCTGGAAAGAAGAACACCAGAAGCTCAAGAGTACCAGAGATGCCTGGCTTGAGGCCGTGCAGACCAAAATCGAAGAAGGTCGTGCAAAATATGCAGAGAAGTATCATGAGTTCGAAGAGAACCGGGCTCAGGCCGAGGCAGACCTTCAGGATTACATAGATCAGGAGCGGGATCGCTGGAATGGTTCTTCGGAGCAGTTGGCCAGCATGGTTCGTGGAGGGGGAGCTGCACTTCTGGAAGCGAAAGAAGCCCATGCATATTATCAGGAGCTTCTGGGCCTTCTGGGTGACTCGCCTACCAACAATGATCGGCTCCGGGATTTTTATATCAGGGAAGGGCAGGAGATGAAGGATTCTATTGCTCGATTTGAATCCATCTTGCTTCGCGCAGAGTCGGAGCTGGATGGCACCCTTTATTCGAAAGATCCATCATCCGGACTGTTGAATGATCGCCGTCAGTTCGCAGATGAGCTTCGGGACGACCTGGAGAGCCTGAAGGCAGATGCCTTTCGGGAAGAGATAGGTGATTGGCTTTCTAGAGAAGAGAATCGCACAGACTATGCTCTCTATGTGAGAGATATTGAGCGCGATATTCGCGGCAATGAACTATTTGTAGAGCGAGCTCAGGAATTACAGAGCAGCCAGGATTTCAATTACCAGGCCATGGACAGTATCGAAGAGATGCGAGAGCTGGTGGCCGGTCTGGACAAGGAGTATCTGGAACACGGAATTGAGATTTCGAGAATCATCAATGATATTATCAAGCAGAAGGGCGGAGCCGAAGAGCTCTGGCCGAACGATGTAGAAGAAGGATCCGCCCAGGACCAGGCTGCGAAGGATTTACGTGAGCAAGCCCTGGCCGCTATCAAGGAAACCATTACCACTGAATTCTTCCGCAATTCTTTAAGCGAGGACTCCCGGCTGCGGGAGCTTGTTCTCGGGAAGCTGGAGGATGGACTGTATCGCCAGCACATTACCGGAAATGCCAATGATCCGTATCTCATGACCGATGCAGAATACGAATGGGAAGTGCTTCGTAGAGAGCGAGATCGGCAGGCTCAGAGACTGGAGCGAGCTCGTAGAGTTAAGCATTATGCAGATATCGCAGAAAAGCATGGAGCCGGTCTGGAAATGGCTGCGGTTACAGACGGGAGGGTGCAGGCCAGTAAGACGAAGACCGATCTACTTCAGCTGGCCTACGATGTAACCGCTGGAGAAGCCGGGGATCTGGCTCTTCAGCTTCAGGGAATGGATCCGGATGCAGATCCGGCGGCCTACGAATCGCTATTTGAACAGCTGATTCAAGAGCAAACGGACTTCGAACTATATGCTGCTAGAGGCGAAAATCTTCAGGCAAGCTCGGACTTTATCTCCGATGTGGCTGGCCTGGATGCGGAAACGGTTCCGGATGCAGATGATGTAAATGATATGCTTTCGGACCTGGGCTCTCTACTGTCCGAGTTCACTGGCGAAGACGCATCTGCTCATCCATTGATTCCGTTTCGCAATCGACTGCAATCCTTTCGAGATGAAATCCTTTCGGGAAATGCAAGTACATCCACACTTGCCAACCGGTGGAAGGCTCTGCATGGAACGGCACAGGCCCTGTCTCTGGAAATGGAAAAGCTGGCCGGGGAATTTAACTATTCAGAAGAGCGGGAGCTTATTCGCACTGCCCTTTCTCAACCCAATCTAAAACAACGAAACGATGCGCTGGGAGATCTGAAAGACGATCTGGAATCCACTACCGAGACCCTGCGTCTGGCCGAAGAACGCTTAAATGAATCTCGCGAAGCCTACAAGCAGGCAAGGATTGATCTGGAGATCCAGAACTCCGGTGAAGCCCAGGAGCTGATTCAGATTGAGCTTCGAAATGCAGCCAGCGCCCTGGGTGCTGTCATGACTCAAATGAAAAGTGTGGAGGATGCCTCAGATATTCCTCTGCAAACTCAGGTAGAGTCTGCGAAAGACGATTACTTCGATACCATTCGCGAGAAAAATGAAAGCGCCTACTATCGAGAGCAAACTAGACAGGCTCTGGGACTGGTAGAAGCTTTGAACAATACCATGCAGGCCGCAGAGGCCCTGCGAACTCTGCAAGGCTCCCAGGATTATCCCCAGGAAGCCCCTTCGCCGGAAAATGTACAGTCCCGGGCGGAGTCCATTCTGGAGATCAAGGATGATTTTGCAAAAGCAGCAAGCCCTACGGTCTCCAGTGCACTGAGTTCGCTTCAGGGACGTCTGGATCTTCTGGAATATCTACAGGAAACCATCGACGACGAAGATGCCGAGGCCGAAGAGAAAGCCCATGCAGAGGATCAGAAGGAGCGAGCTCTGGCCGATCTGGAAAAAGACATTACGCGGCTTCAGGAAGTTTTAAAATCTACAGAAGAGTCCGTTCGGCTGGCGCTGCTCAAGAAGCTGGATCGGGGGCCGGACGAAAGCGAGGTTCCTACAAAGGATGAACTAGAAAATAGAAGCGAAGAGCTTCGAGATGACATGCTGGAATTTGCGGAACTCGTTTCCGGGGATTTAAAGCAGTTTCTAACGAATCATCGCGGTGAATCCTATAGTGGAATGATTGCCTCTATCGATGGCGACATTGCCACAGCCGTGGCCGATGCGACTGCCGACGGTGAGGATCCGGATCAGAATGAAACGGTAGCTTCCCTTCGAATTATCAAAGACTGGATTATCGACCGACGAGATATGATCGATGCGGCCAACGAAGAGCCGGATTCGGATGACCCCACACCCACCGAAAAACGATGGGATGCGCTGCTTGCACAACTGGATCGTGTAGAAGAGAGCTCCACCTACTGGCTTGAGTTTGAAAACAGTAAGCCAGAATCCAGCGGCGATGCCTGGGTAAGCGAGTTTCGTAGCCAACGAGAAGACCTACGTGATACACTGGATTCCGTTTTGAGTGCCGGTGATGCCGGTGACGGATCCCTGAGAGATGCATTCTACAATCTATCTACGGAGGAGCGCCAGTTACTTCAGGGCTACAGCGGAATTCGCACTTCGAATGAAACATATCTTCGCAGAGATTTGAGTCAGATTCGAGATCTGATTCAGAGAGATCTGGATCAACTGGACACGGATTTTGAAACCATATTCGAACGAGAAGAAGCCAAAAACCTGGCCCGGCAGATTCAAAAAGCTCAAAAAGAACTGGCGGAAGCTCATCCGGAATACGCGGAAACTCAGGCCAGAATCAATCTTTTGCGCACTCAGCTTCTGGAAATGCAGGAAGAAATCGATGGGGCTGCCGATGCCACAGAGCGAGCAAACCTGGAAGCGAAGTACGCTTCCGACATGGCCGTTCTGGAAGATCGCATAGAAGAACTCCAGGATATAATCGCTGCAGCGAAGCCAGATGTAGAATCCCGTCAGGCTGAGCTTCGCAGGCTCAGTGCCTATCTTCAGGAGTTGAAGCAGGGTAAGGGCGCTAGCTCCCAGTTCATGAATGCAGTGAGCGGATTTTTCGAACAGCAGATGAAAGAGTTGAGCGAGGATCAGCAGCGTAGACAGATTCTGGACCAGGATCAAAATGAAAATCAGGATTCCCTGCCTGTGATAGAAATCCTGGGACTGGCTCTGGGAGTGTTTGTTCCGGATATTCGCGGCGATGCTCGTAAAAGTGGCGATACCTATCTTATTTCGGATGACTTTTCTTCACTGGGACTCACCGATGTTGAGTCCATCGATGATATTGCAAGTGTATTGAATGAAGGCCTTCCGGGACCGGTTCTAGAAGCTCTATCCGAGAACCTGCTGGATTATGCTTCGAATCCAGACAACAGCGGACGCCTGTCTGAAGAGATGCAGGCGGCCATCATGATGCTTCAGGGCCATTTAATCGAGGTGGCTGCGGCTCGTGAGATCATAGATATGCGAGACTCTTCTGTGGAAGAGATCAAAGATCGTGCGGATCGCATGAAGCAAAACTCCGCCCATCTACAAGAAATACTGCCGGCCTGGAAAGGTCTGGAAGACCAGCTCATGCAGGCTCTGGAGAATGGAGCTTCACCTTCTGCAATTCTGGCGATTCTGGACAGTCAGGAGAACTTTGAGCTTCTGGAAGAGGAAGCCCGTAGAAATGTGGATGGCGATGAGACCACCGATGTACCGGAAGCCATTCAGCAGAGGCTTTCTCTTTACGAAGATGCCCATGAGCTACTGAGAAATTATAAGACGGATCAGGTGCTGGCTTCTGCACTGTCCAGTTTTCAATCACAGCTTCGGGCGGAATTGAATCCCAACAGTGACTTTGAAGCCGAGAAAGATCCAGAGCACTATCTGGCTTCGTTTGAGGCTCTGGATTTTGACGATGCCATTTCATTAATTGAAAGTCTTAGTAGTAGCTCTTCGAAAGATTCCAGTGATCAAACCGGGCAGTCAGGTGATGAGTCAGATAGTTCCGAAGAAGATACCGGTGAACATCTGCGAAGCCTGCTCACAGCCGAGCTTCCGGAGCTGGCTTCTGGCTCCCTGTCCAGAAGTATTATCATGGAAATCATGGTAAATGAGCCGGAACTTACCGGCGGTGATCTCAAGGCTGCCTTGATCCAGGAGCTGAACGATGCGAAGTCCAGTCTGACCTCCTCTCTGGATGAAATGATGCAGGCGGCCCTCACAGCTCAGATGCTCTTTTCGTATCTCAAAGGCGAAGACGGAAAGAACGGTGCCTGGGATGGGGAGCTGGCTTCGCTCACGGATACCCAGAAAGAAAAAGCCTTTATTATAGCGCTGCAAAGATTTAACTCCGAATCCAGCAAAGATACCTTCAATCCAGAAAGCTATCCGGAAGAGTTTGTAAATCTGCTGGTGATTCGGGGAAGTGAGCTGGCTGGAAAGCGCTATCAGGATTTTCTGGATGGTCAGGATTTACCGGGTAGCGTTTCTGAAGAAGAGCGACCGGGGCTCAACCTCAGCGGAATCCCTGTATTCTTTCAAAAGCAGATTCTGGCCCGGGACTTTCATGTATTTCTGGATAATGCTTCTGCCCTGACTGACTTCGAAGCTTTCAGCAGTCTTTCTGGAATCTCGAATAGCGAAATCCTGGGTGCCTATTTTGAATCCAGAAAGATGGAGCCCCGTCAAACTGCCTTGCTAAACGAGATTCTGGCCGTTCGCCAGTGGAATGATATGAAGGCCGAGGCCGATGCCATGGCCGGCACGGATTTTCCAGGTAATCTACTGGCGGCAGACGAAAGCGAATATAGCGCAGATTTTCAGGACTACATCTTTGGCCTTCGACTGAAGGACTTCCTGGCAGATAAGACCGTTACCGGCTCTACCATCGGCGAACAGAAGCAATCATTTGCAGTGTTATTCCAGGAGTTTCTGGACGATCCGGCTTATTCCGTAAATGGCAAGAGCCTGCGAGAGAGAATCGCCTCTACAGATGAAACGGCCTATCTGGAAGACCTGGGTTTTGAGATTCAAAGACAGGAGCTGGAGGCGAACTCTCTTCTTCCGGGATCCCTGTATCAGAGATTTCTGGACGGGGAGTTAAACGAACCTGTGCCAGATGAAGACAATGTGCTACCAGATGAATTCGCAGACATACTGGCCAATCATTCGGATTATCTGGCCATGGCTGAGGCCCTTACAGATTCTTCGCAGGCGGATTCGGGAGGCGAAGAGAACTTTGTAGAGATCCTGGCTTTACTGGAAACCGGAGGACAGGGAACTCTCTATGATGACCCGGATCTTGCGGATCGCATTCTGGCCGATACCGGCTATGAAAACTTAAGCGAACCGGCCCTGAGTTTCGTTCGCTCCTACATCAACCAGGATAGTGCGTATCAGAGTGTGGGCGGAGCTGATCTACAGACAGCCATCGTAGAAACAGAAACCGCAGCCATTACAGAGGATTTCTTTCCCACAGAAGGTGATCTTCTGATTCATCAGGCTTTTCTGGAAGACCACGGAGCGGATCTGAGTGCCCTTAGCGGAGCTGTGTCTCAGGCTCTGGAAGGCAATCCAGACTTCAAAGATAGTCCCCTGTTTACATATTATCTGAATCAGCGAGGCGATCTTGTACGAAGCCTTCTGGACCGGGCATCCGGCACAAACAGCGATTTCTACAACGCCCTCAGTGCGGATGAGAAAACTGATTTTGAGGAACTGAAGTCTTTACTCGGAGAAGATGAGCTCCTTACCGAAGAACTACAGCTACGAAGCGATAAGGTAGCCACATCCCTGAATCATTCGGTCATGCGGAATCTGGCTCAATCTGGAACCATCCCGGCCATGAGTTCCATGACTCTGGGATATTTCTCTCAGAGATTGAGCGATGCAGACTTTGCACTACTCAAGGAGAATCGTCAGGCTCTGGGTCGTGCATTGATCTCAGCCATATTTGAAAGCGGTGATGAGCCGGCCCTTTCCGGAACGCTGCCTGCGATTTTTTCTAGCGCAGCCGTAACCGAGGGAATCCAGGAACTGATCTTGCAGATGGGACCACAGTTCAAGGCGGGCATACTGGATCAGGCATCTCTATGGAGAACCTATCTTGGTGATTATGCAATTAGCGATGCGAAGCGCGACGAACTGGGGACGCTTGTAGAAGAAAGCCGGGAGTTACAGACTCGTCTGCAAGTGGATCTGTTCTCCGGAAGTGCAGACGGCGTGGATCTGATGCAGGAGCGACTGGATGATTCCGGAGAAGGTTCTGCATTCATTCTGGAACTGATGGGCGGCTATCTACAGAGCGGCAGTATGGATCTGGAAAGCCTGGCCAGAGAGGCGGACCGGGATTTTAAGATTGCCACTCGCCTGGCCGAATTCGCCGATCTACGTGGTTCGCTTACGGATTCCAACGGCGAAGAGAACCTGACGGTAAATCGCTTTGTGAACTACAGAGCCTATGTGGGGGCCGAGCGTCAGTCTCAGCTGAATTCGTATAAAGATTATCTCAGAGGATACAATCCCGGTCTGTTGGTAGATCTCAAGGGCGACGATCGACCCATTCTTGATGCCATTATGGCCAAGGTGGCTGCGGGCGAAACTGTCTGGATTCCGAAAGATGGACTGGGTCCGGCCGAGGTTCGAGCAGAGTCTGACTGGGGTTCGGACGCCTTAGAAGGGCTGCCGGATCATTTTTCGCTTACTTTTGGAGAACCGGAGGATAACACAGAATTTCAACAGTTCGCAGATCTAACCGGTACAGCGAGGATTGAAGTAGAAGAAGTAGATCTTCAAGGCCGTAACATGGACCACCTGTTCGATTCAGACGGCTGGGAGGACATCCTTACCAGCGATCCGCCTTCCCGGGGACAGGATCCAGAGGTAATAGACGATAGTCGCGTACTGGAGAACGGCGAGGACACAAATCTGGAAGTTCGGTCTCCAGCCATACGCGCTGTGATGCCTTATAGCGGCCGGGCTGTGGAAAGTCTGGAGGACATGAAGCGCGTTTATTACGCGAACCTGGCAAACAATTATCTGCATCATGTATCTGGCTTACACGATGGCCTTCGCACAGTGCTGAGCGAATCTCAGGCTACTCAGGATCAGCAGGATGCCCTTCTGGAAACCGAGATGAGCGATGCCATAGTTTCCGCTCTTGCTACAGCCGAGGAGAATCTGGAAGATGCTGATCCCACTCCGGCCATCAACTCAGAGAACTTTGAGGATCTGGACTACGAACACCTCAAGGCTTTGCTGGAAGATGAAGAAAACGTAGCTACTCTCAAGGATACCTTGCAAACAAAGGAAGCAGCGCTTACCGGCGAAATCGACGGTTTAACACAGGATCGGGTGAATGCGGAGCAGGTGTATCAGAGTGCTCTTTCTGCCAGAAGCAAAGCGCAAAGCGAATACGCGCAGGCAGGACGAAGACAGGAATCTCAGAACCGGGCTGTAAGAGATTACTTGAACACCGTCATGGTGGCTGTGGAACAGGACTACGAAGAGGCCCGGGAAGACTACGAGCAGGCTGAAGATGAGGCCAATGAACTGCGTCTAACTTATCAGGACGCGTTGAGCAATTATACGCAAACCATGGATCAGATGTCTGCGCTGTTCGAAAAGGTGAACGCTTCGCAGCAGGAGCTTGATACCCGAAGCCGGGTGCAGGAATATGCAAATACTCCGTATCTCTATGCTTCCGCGGATTCCGGGGAATCTACCGGAGATTCGGAAGATGGGGATGATTCCGGAGAGTCCATAGATACCTATGAACTGCATTCTGAAGATGCCGATGAAGCCTTTGAACGCGCACTGGCTACCTACAATTCCATTGAAAGGCAATTCAAGCAGGCCGGATTTAATGTTCTTGTGCAGGATGATCTGGATGACTTCGCAAGGGTGGCCCAGCTTCGAAAAGATGGAAACGATTTTCTGGACGAAGAGCTGGAAGAAGAGGATTACGAAAGGCTGGCCGAGCTCCGGGAGTCCAAGCATTCCGATTTTGAGGGAGCACAGCCTTATGAAGCCATTCGAGAGCTCTTTGGACAACTGAGCATAGCGCAGCTGCAAGAGATTGCAGAGCTCGGAGCCGACCCCGATGACTGGGAGCTTTCGGACGGACTGGAGCAGTACCGGGAAGAGCTGGAAGAGATTCATGGATATGAACCAGGAATGTTCGATTCCGAAGATGAGGCTCCTGAATGGCAGATTGTCGAAGAAGCGGCATTATACCTTTTGACGCTGCGAGATCTAAATGAGCGTTACGGCGAACTCATAGATGCAAGAGCAGATTACATCTTTCATACACAGCGTACCATCCGCCTGGAGAAGGCGGCGACGATAGTGCAGGCGGAAATTGAAAAAAGAAAAGCAGCAGTCAGGAAGGCAGAGATTGAGTTCCGGCGAAAGATGCGCGAAAACCTGGGAAGTATGGAAGGTCCTGGCGACGATTCCGAGCGAATTAAGGCCAGAGAAATCGTATACCGGGCACTGGTTTCCCGGCTTCCCGCTCTAGATCCCGATGAAAGCAACGAGATTGTAATCAATCTGGGAGCCGAATTTGCCTCCTGGTTTTATGGTGCTGCCGGCGCAACCAGGGAATCTCTGGGTGCTTCGGGTAGAAATGCTCGGTATCAGTGGAGTCGACTGCAACAACTGGCCGCTGCTGCGGGGATGAGCGAATGGATGTCAAAAAGTTCCCGAGAGAGGGATGCAATCAAGACCTGGATCAAAGCGGGAGGGGCATCGGCTCTGGGCTATAGTCAGTATGTTCCTGTCCATCAAAACTGGATGCGGAGCATGGGAGCCCTGGATAAAGCAATCCAGGAGAATCACATTCTACGTTCTATCTGGCTGCCTGTGCTATATAAATCTGCCGGACAGGCCCTTGCTGGCGCCTATACGGGTACTGCGAGCCCTGCTGTAGCCTCCTATCGTCATGCTTCCAAAATGCTGGCGCAAGGGGAGGCGAAATTACTTCTCAAGCAATGGCACTCGGTTATTGCAAGCTTTAACCTTGGGCAGGCAGGCGACAATGGAAATCTGGCAGATGTGCGCCGTGCGGAATTGCGTCTGCAAAGAGAAAAGGCTCGGCTAAGTTATCTCACAAAAGCTCCAGATCTTCATTCGCTCAAGAAAAGACTGAAGGAACTGGGCAGTGCTCGCGGCTATGAGATCACGAAAGCCGAGCTGGATTATCTGTATGATTCCAATGCGGCCCCGGGGAGCCTTGCCGAAAATCGAAACGAAGAAGCGCTGAATATTTCGGAGCTGGCCACGGATGCGAAGTGTTTTGGCGCATCAGGTCGGCGATATTCCTGTGACCCAGAAAATTCCAGGAAAGGAGGAAAGCATCGAGATAATCTAACCGGCCAAAGAGTCACCTTGATGAATCCGGAAGCAGAGATAGATCTTGTATCCAGGGAAATACATCAGTTCGAGGTTTCTGCGGATGCAGAAGCTGAGAGAGTATATGGTCTGGGGCGAGTTCTGCAGTCCACGGTCAATCATGCCCGTGGACTGCGTAATGAGGCGAAATCCGATTATCTCACCGCGGCAGAACCCAGAGAATCGGGTTTTGCGCTTTCTGAAAGATCTGCCACGATGCAGGGGCTTGTACATTGGGCTTCCGGTGATGATCCTGACACATCTACCATAGAGCAGAACCGGGGTGGTCGAGAGTACAGAGGATATGAGACGGTCTTTCTGGATTACCTGGAGAATGCATCCCGGATTCAAGAAGAGCAGCTCCAGCAACAGGCCCGGCTACAGGAGGCGGACTGGGATCGTCGCAAAGCAGAACTGAAGCGTAGAAAGAAGGAATGGTCCGCCAGAATGGATCTTATTAAGAGTCGGGGCCAGAAGCAATGGGCAGCCGCAGAAAATGCCTTCCTCAATAAATGGAACAATGCGAAGCAAAAATCCGACATGCGCGAGCGGGAAGCGAAACAAGAATGGCAGCGCCGTATCCGAAGCCATTTCAGTGAGAAAGAGCGCTGGGAAGAGGATATGCGTAATCGCCTCGCTCGTAAGACCATCAAGGAGGACCTGGGCAGTTTGATCCAGAACTTGAACAATAAGATTAGAGCGGACATGGATTCCCTGGACGTTAATATTCCTACCATCAGCTCATCATCCGTCCAGCGAGCCTTGAAGAATGTGGAAATGAATGCTCCGGACAGGGATTCTCTGAGCGGCATCAATGATGGAATAGAGCAGTTTAACGCTGTCGTTGAACTGGAAATGCATAGCAGGGCGCTTGGTCAGGATAAAGTCTTCAATGCGTTCCGCGATTTTGAGGCGGATCTTGATCGGCACCAGAGACAGATGAAAACAGAGGCGAAGACTCAAATGCTTCAGGAATATCGCAACCTGATTGATGCCTTTGTTCGCGCTATAGAGAGGCGAAACGGGGCCTATCAGAAGAATACCAGGTCTGCAGCTCTGGCATCCGGCTATGTAGATATGGGCCCTGTGTTCATAAAAAAAGGAGCCGGCGGAAAGAATCTAGGAGCGATCAATCCAATCAACAACTTCGATATTCAATCCCGCGCCAATGAATTTCGATCAACCAGTGAAATCTATGCGTCCAGGGATCGATTCCAGAAGCTAATGAACTCCTCATCGCTTGCAGAATTTGAAGCAATGGTGCATGTAGAGAAACTCCGGGTCCGGAAGTGGATGAAAGAGATTTCTGGCACCACCCGGGATCGCGTAAACCGCAGAAATACTCGGAGCTGCGAAAAGATGGGCGAGTTCGGTTGCTGGATGGGGCGGGCCCCGGACGGGAAAGTGTCGGGCATGGCCAATGCAATGGCCGGAAAGGATGTCAGTTCAGTGGCTGCCGCTGGCCAGCATGCATCGGTATCCGCATTGATTCAGGGCTTCGCCGGAGGGCTGGGTGAACTCGGAGGAGAAAGCCGGCCGGGTCAACCGGGCATTCCTGGATTCTATTTACAGATGAAGTTCATGAATGAAAGAGTGGCCCGACGTTCAGAAAAAAGCATTTCGGTAAGCGGGCCCTCTATCGATCCGGTCAGTGGGGCGTTGAACAGGGCCAATCTTGGTTTGGTGCAGGCTTACAGCGATGTTGAAGTGGGTGCCCGGGTGCATGGATTGGACCGTGGAAAACTGAACCGGGCCCATGCGTTAACCCTGGGCATCAGCGGTGCGAGATCCCTTGCCATGGTTCTGGACGCCAATGGCGGGATGGGACTCGCTTCCGCTGCCGTAGGCGCTCTAAGTTCGGGGGTGAAGACCAATCATCGCACCGGAAGATCTGAATACCGCTTCACTACCGGCGATGCGATTTCCACCGCTACAGAAATAGGTTCTTCGTTTCTTCCAAAAGGTTGGTCGCAGATAGCGTCCGCGGCGGGCACCGGTCTTGGGGCCGCCCATCGGGAGTATCAGAGAGAACAGGACGGTGTTCAGGCTCTTGGACGCGGTCTCGCCTCCGGTATTTCATCTTACGGTATGAGCGTGGCCATTCGAGGAAATGGTCTGACCGAGGGAGATCCACTATTGAGATCCGAGCAGGGGTGGACCGGAGGATTTCGCAACTCACTGATGGGATCAATGCTGGACGAGGTTGGCAATTCAACCTGGGAGCTGGGAAGAAAAAGCCTGGGAATGTCCAACAGTTACCGTGCCAGTATTCGGCCGGGCTTCACTGGACTAACCGGGATCCTGGGTAGCGCCCTGGAAAGTGCATGGAAGCAGGAATATCAAACACAGAAGCGCGCTCAACGAAATGCGCAAATTCGCAAGGCCTGGAATGCAGCAAGAAAAGCCCAGGATGAGAATCGAAAGCAAACAACCCTGGATGCAATGCGCGGAGTGCTCAATGACGATAAGCTTGCGAAGAAGCTGGCCAGGCAGTTCAACAAACGATACAGGCTATCGGCCATAAAAAAGATCCTGAAGATGCGAAACAAGCAGAAAGGACGAACGTCCAGAGAGGGAAAACTGAGTACTGCTGCCGATATCGCTGCTGCAGAAAGCATTAATCAAAACGAAAGGGATATCCAGGGGAAGCGCTATCAGGAAATCGACAACCTGTCCCGGGCAATGGGACTATCCATTGCTGAGGCTACAGACCTTGTCATTCGGGCTCATGGTGGGGACTCCATGAATGTGCTCAGTAAACAAAACATGCAGAATCTGTCCATAATGGATAAGGAATGGGATGACATGCAAACCGGCGGCGAAGGGCAGTCAGTGGGCCAGGACTGGAGCATTATGGAAATATTCGCTGCTGTGAAAGAAGGTATCGAGCAAGGAGGAGATTCTGCAGGTATCGACTGGTCCCATCCGGTGGCCCGGTCCGTTCGCGCCGGCAATATGCACAAATACTATGAAGAACTGCGTGTACAGATGAATTTAAAGGGTCCCGATCTCTACGCAGATAGCAGACCACGCATGAATCTCTATGATGCGCAGAGGAAACCGAGAAGGAAGGTTTTTCGATCCAGAATGAATGATCGATTCGGCACCGGCAGTTATCAGGAGTACCTTATCTATCGTCAGAAAATGCAGAAGGCGTTGGATCAACTGGACATCGGCGATGGATTTATTGCCCACGGATACACCGATAACTACAGGGAATCAATCCAGTTTATCAAATCTAAGGGACACTGGGTCAAAGAAGCGGCCATGGTAAGCCTCAATTACAAATCACTGAAACAGGCGCGAATGGATCAGGCGCACTATGATAGGCGTCTCCAGGCTCGTGCGGTCGCCCGGATGAAAGCCCTGAAGAACAAAGCCGCTCGATTGATGCAGGGAAAGGATCTAGAGACACAGGCAGTGTTACAGGAAGAAATCCAATCACAGTATAAGGCAGGAAGAATTCTGTACGAAGCCACTGAGATAGTGGCCACAGAGCTTGTAACGTTTGGCGCCGCGAAAGCTCTGACCGTGGGAAAGCTGGCCTTCAGAGGGGCAAGGGCCGCAAGAATGGGGGCCAATGCCAGCAAATTGCGTTTTGGAATAGGGGCCTTTAATCGTCTTCGAAAATCTGGGCTTGCAGCAAAGATAGGCAGTAACTCTGTAGGAAGGGGCGTTCTAAAGCAGATTTATCGGAATAAATATACCCTGAACTCCATGGCCATCAACGGAACAACGTCTGGTCTGGCAAAAATTCCTCTGGACATGACAATCTCCTCGATGCAAGGCGAAAAATACTCATTCAGTGATGCGGCGGATTCCTTTGGGCAGGGGTTCTTCACGGGAGCCGGGTCATCCGGTATTGGGGGGACCCGAATTCTGAACAATACCGGGAAGATTGTGGGAAACGGAGCGTTTTTCGGGCTAAATGAGTTTTTTCAGACGATGCCAGAACATGGTTGGGAATTTACACCTGAAAGAATGGGGCGTTTGGCTATACAGTCAGGGTTTGGAATGGGGAGTCAGGCTCTGGGAATCTATGGAACCAGGGGATCAGCACCATTAACTAGATTCGAGAAATCTTATAGAGGTCGTCAGTTGAATGGCTGGCTACAGGGCACAGTAACGCCCATGCCATTTGACTTTGCCAACGATGCCTTCTGGGAGGTAGTATGGCCGCAAATAAAAACAGGCCAGTAAGACATCGAAATGTGGGCGCAAATCCAATTTCCCTGACTGTGGGGCTGGTAGCGGCGCTCTGGTTTTTTGGTCTCGGCTGGGCGATGCTATATCATGCCCTCCTCCAATACATTGAAGACCCCACTAAATGGTATATTCTCGTTGGGGTCATAATTGCAGTGACTGGCATCATCTACACCGGAGACTTCCTCCTGGGCCTATTTACCACTTCGAACATCATTCTTCGCGATGAAGATGGCATCCAGGGAAAACGAATCTTCCGGGACTGGGTGCGAATCAACTTCGATGAAATCACAGCGGTGCATAAGGCCTTTGCTCTGGGAGGAATTGTCAAAGTGCGCAGTGCTGACTCCGGGCGTAGCCTGGAGTTTGGTGTTGGCGTGGTAAGCGGTGGAGATCTAATGGAGGCGATCCTCGCCAACAGCCCCAATCTGGAAAAGGTAGATCTCAAGGATTGGCCCAACAATCGAAAATGGTGGCAAAAAGATCCGGACTGGGAAATCATAAACGCAGCCATTGCACGGGCCGAAGAGAATCGTAGCTCGCCATCTGCGTCCTGGTAAGGCCAGATTTGGAAGCAGAACACATCTCCTGGATTGGAATCCCAAAATAACGGTACGATTCCGACTTTTTGCACATGCACTATCAGAGGATATGCAATGAAGAAGAATCAAAAAAGCCAGATTCGCTATCCCAGGGATGCGGCTGGAAACGAGATGCAGCTGGGCGAGCTATATTCTAACACTGTTCAGGTAAGTGCCACCAATTTCGAAGTAGAGATTCGTCATCTCCTGGTGGATTCGGAAGGCATGGTAAAGGGCGGCACTAACATCCGCATGAGTCCGGATGCTGCGGCGGGTCTTGCGAATATCTTGAACCGACAGATTGCGGAAGTTGTGGAGTAGATTTTCAGCTCCGGCTTCGCGCCCAGGCATGTATTTTCGGTTTACCCCTGGCCCCGCTTCTCAATACTGCAGTACGCTATATTGCCTATGAAACTCAGGTCTGCCAGGGGAAAGTCCGGTGAGGGAGATGGCGTGGAGCCTATAACCTCCTCTATGGTAAATCCAGTTCTGATCTCTCTTTTACAAAAAAAGGGAATGGAGCTGGATGAAATATGCCAATCCATCGGTCTTCAAAACTTTAATCTGCAAGATCCTGATATGCGTATCACCTTGCGGCAGTGTCTGATGCTCTGGCAGCTCGCTGTGGATCGCACAGAAAACCCATCGCTGGGGCTTGATCTATTCTCGCATTATGGCGATTCGCAAATGCACTTTGTCACGCATATTGTGATGCTTTGTAACAATCTCCGGGCCGCCCTGCGTCACTGGGCTCGTTTTGCGCGGCTGGTATGCGAAACGGATCGCTTTGAGTTCAGGGAAGGTAAGGATTACGGTGGAATCCATTATATAAATACATCGGTGGCACATCAGAATCGCTGGATGTCGGAGCACTACACGGTACAATGTTATCATTATATAAAGAAGTTTACCGGAAAGCGGATCAAGCTTCAGGAAGTGCGCTACGCCCATGCAGACCCTGGCTACAGAAAGAAATACGAAGAGATCTTCCAGGCAGAGGTAAAATTTAAGCAACCTGATACAGGTCTCGTAATGGATCGAAAGTATCTGGAATCCGAGCTTCATACAGCCAATTCCTACATCCAGAAGTATATTCAGGAAAGGGCCGAGCAACTTCTGGAGCAGCTGGAGGTCCGGTCCGGGACCGCGCATCAGGTGCAGGAGTTGCTGCTTCGATTGCTGCCGGAGGGCAGAACTGGTATAGACGACGTTGCGGATCAGCTTTTTCTCGATCGAAGAGCGTTACAGAGAAAGCTAAAAGCTGAAGACACCAGTTTTCGAGATATCCTGGAAGAGACCAGAAAAACATTGGCAGTTCACTATATAAAAGAAGAAACTCGGATGGTGGAGATAGCGCATTTACTGGGCTTCTCTGATGCCAGTGGTTTTCAGCACGCCTTTCAAGGCTGGTATGGCTGCAGTCCGGGGGCCTACCGCCAGAAAATTCATGAGACCCGGGTCGATTGAATCATAAAATTCCCTCTGGATTTGTCCTTCCTTAAAATCCCAATCTCCGGGATTCTCTTTTGGTCCTTCGGGTAGCGCGGCTGATGTTTCATGCGAAAGGCGGTTTCAGGAAGCCCGCATCGCATGCCGGGTCGTTCGAAACCCATCGTCCACTAAAAAGCGCTGCCAGGTTTATTACTGCAAAGACAGAAGGTCGCTTTCCAGGGACCTTGCGACGCAAATTAACAATCATTTGTCGCAACCTATCAATTTTCCCTCTCTCCATTGAGTTGCTATCCATGTGCGCTCATCGATTCTTTTGCCTGGAGCAAGAATCATGAAAGAGACTCAAATCAAACCGAATGCACTAATGCAACAAATTGAGAAAGGGAATTTTACCTTTCTGCTACAATTCGGCGGCCAGGGAAGCGGATATCTCGCCGAACTCAAGCAGGTTTACAGACAATATTCGCCGCAAATGGGTGACTATTTTCGCTGCCTGTTCGATACCCTGCGCGAAGAGTACGATGAAGCCAGGAAGTTACATCCCGAATGGTATCCCCTGGGTTACGATGTGCAGTCATGGCTGGACGGAAATCTCAAATCCAGTGATCCGGATCTTTCCCGGGGAGTCTATTCCGGTCCTCTGATTCTGGCCACTCAAATGGCTCATTATCTTCGCTTCCTGCATTCCGGGGTTGATCAGCAGATGTTATTGGACACTACATCTGCAGCCATCGGTCATTCCCAGGGAGTCCATGGAGCATTGCTGGTTTCACAGGGACTGGAAGGGGATGAATTCTTGAAATCCTTCTCTGACCTCATTCGACTTTTATTCTGGCAGGGGTATCGAACCAGGGAAGCTTTCGCGCCCGTGAAGCTAGGGCATGATCTTCTAAAGGATTGGAAAGGTCCTGTTCCTACGCCAATGGCCTCCATTCGATGCGAAAGTCCCGAGCGATTGGAAGCTATTCTAGAGCAGTTTCAAAAAACGAATCTACAGGAGGCACCTCCGGAGATCGGGCTGCGAAATGGGGCGGAAGCATTCATTCTTTCCGGTCATACTGCCTCCATGGCTCGGTTCGCTGCCTACCTTTCGCGGAAGCACGAAGACCTGGCTTCCAGTCTGGATTTTCTCAACGTCTCCGGACCCTATCATTCCACATTCATGCGTTCCGCTGTAGACCGACTGGGGGACGACCTGGAGAGAATTGGATTGCATTTCCATGGAGAAAACCTGAGGGTTCCGGTGCTGGATCCCCTCAGCGGCAGAAACCTACAACAGGACGGGGACCTTGGTCGGTACATTGTGGAGGCCTCCACCATTCGCAAGGTGGACTGGCATAATTTGATGCTTCAGGTCTCAGATCTGAAACTCAGTCATGCGCTGTGTTTTGGACCTGGAGATGGCATTCGCGCCATTGGCAGACGATATCTTGAGCCCGGAGGTGTTGTGCAGGCCGGTCTACACAGACAAGCCGGTCTGGATCAATTGCTGAAAGGTCAGAAACCTGCGAAATCCTGGAAAGATTATGCACCGGTTCAAGGAGTTTTACCGGATGGCCGTCCTATTGCTTTGAATGCTTATTCTCGATTTACCGGTCGGTCGCCGGTCTTTGGAGGCGGCATGACGCCAACTACAGTCGAGATCGATATGGTTCTGGCTGCAGCATCCACCGGGCGCATTGTGGAATGGGCAGGTGGCGGTCAGGTCACCGAGGAAACATTTCGCAATCGTCTGCAGCGGCTGAGCGAGGGGTTACCGGAAGGACAGGGAATCGTTGTTAATCTACTCTACCTGGACGCATATCTCTGGAACCTTCAGTACCCGCTGGTGCGAAAGCTTAAGGAGGAAGGCTATCCTATCGAAGGTGTCACTATCTCCGCAGGAATTCCCGAGAAAAAGGAGGCTCTGGACATTCTTTCCAATCTTGAGAATGCCGGAATCTGGCTGAATTCCTTTAAGCCTGGAACCAGTAAGCAGATCACCTCAGTTCTGGAGATTGCAGATGCCGTATCGGATCACACAATCATAATGCAGGTGGAAGGAGGGGCCGCAGGGGGGCACCATAGCTGGGAAAACCTGGAAGATTTGATTCGCGAGAATTATTCTGCCATACGTTCGCGAGACAACATCATTCTCACGGTAGGGGGAGGGATACATGAGCCTGAACAGGCAGCCCTGTGGCTGCAGGGAACATGGACCGAGCCGGTGATGCCTGTGGATGGAGTGTTCCTTGGCACTCGTTTGATGGCGGCCAGGGAAGCTGCTACAAGCAGCACCATCAAAAAGCAACTTGCTGAAATGAAAGGGACCGGCTGGACCGAAGTGGCCAGCCAGAGTAAAGCCAGTATTGTGTCAGGAAGATCCGGCCTTGGTGCAGATATCTATTATGCCTCGAATCACTGGTCGTCCACATCGGCCTACCTTGAAAAAATTCTTTCTGGCTTAAGTGGCGATGAAGCAGAGGCCGCAATACAGAAAAACAGAAATGAGATCGTAGAAGCAATCAATCGAACGGCGAAGCCCTATTTTGGCGACGTAGCTGAAATGAGTTATGAAGAAATGTTAAGGCGATTTCTGGACCTTACTGCTCCAGGACCCCGGCTTTCTCCGCCCGAAGGGAAATGGCCAGATGATCCTTTTATCGACGCATCCTATCGTAGCCGCTTTTACGATTTGCTCGAACGAACGCAAAGTCGCTTCGCAAGTGAACCGGAGGAGTCCATTCTAGTTGAATCCGCGGAGCCGGTAGACCTGATTCGCATACTCAAGGAGAAGCATCCAGCTATTTCGGAATTGCCGGTGCTTCCAGAGGATGTTCATTTCTTCTTTGAGATCTGCCGACGTCCTGGAAAGCCAGTGAATTTTATCCCCTACCTGGACGAATCGCTTATCAAATGGTACAGGTCCGATTCTCTATGGTATTCGCATTGCGAAGGTATCGATCCAGATAGCTGTGCCTGGATTCCGGGCCCCATCTCCATTGCAGGTATCCGACGCCCGAATGAACCGGTTGTGGAGATTCTCAAGGAATTCGAGGAGGCCATCTTCCATTCCTCCAGGGCATCCGGCGAAACTCTGGAGCTTACCGAGTTCGAAACCGGCCTCGCAACTAGATCCAATAAGAGAGTTCAGAGTGCCCTCCAGGTAAAGGGACATGAATCACCCGGGACCGATGGAAATTCCAACGGAGACACGCCCCTCCATAGCAACAAGCTCCGCGACCTATGTTTGCAAAGCCGGGGTATACTTTGCCTTATTTTGCAGTCGAAGACCCTTGTCCGAGGGCACGGGCGGGTTCGTTCCAGTATTCCTGATGCTTTTGAAATAGGCGAAGGAATGAGCCTGGGATGGGACCTGGCTTCGGATGGAAGTTTGCAGTCCTTAACTGCCTACAGTAGATTGAATGCAGGTAAGAAAAGAATTCATGCAGAACTGAAGCTTGAAGGCCAGAGTGTTCGTTTTAACCGTTTTCCGGTGGAGAATGGGCCGGTCTTGTCCAGATTGTTCGAAGACACGGGCCTGCCATTTGCTCGTTTCAAGGAAGTCAGTTCTGCCGAGGAAAGTTCCGGCACATTCTATCGCGCCCTCTGGGATCTAGGCGATGATTCCACCGAGGAGAAAGATTACTCTTTCATTCTGGATGCCAATCAGCTCCGCAACTTTTCCGAATCCATAGAAGGTTCAGCGGCCGGCCATAATGCTTTCGCCATTGTAGCCATCTGGAAGCCAATGTTACGATCACTCTTTCATCCGGAGGCATCTGGTGATGTGATGCAACTGGTGCATTTGTATCAGGAGTTCTCCTGGGGGCGGGATTATTCTTACTGGAAACAGGGGCAGCGAGTCCATGGAACGGCCCGATTGGAACGAATTTCCTGGAAGCCCTCGGGCAAAGAGATTCATGTTCGAGGACAACTCCAGGATCAGAAGCATGAAACGATTCTGCAATTTAAGGCAGGCTTTCTGATTCGTGGGGAGAAGGGTTCAGAGATTCAGGAAATACACCGGCCCGAAAGCTTTGAGTTTATGCCCTGGGATGAAGCGGCCTTAGACTTGCTCGGAAGTCTGAATTATTTGACCACCGGTAGATTGCTTGCAGGAGCTTCGGTTCTGGTGCGGCCTAAGGTCTGTAACATTAGAAAACTCAAGGATGGGTCCTCGCACTGGATTGTTCAGGGCGCATTGCTCCAGAAAGGCATACATGTGGGGACTATAGACCTGGACGGGCAGGGATCCGGTCTTTCTCCTCTGGAGAAAATCCTGGATCTAATGCCTGTTCTCACTATAAAGCATCCCCTTGAAAAACCGGTGCTGTTGTTTTCGGAAAGGGATCGCAGCCCTGCTACATTGCAAGCATATGCGAAGGCGTCCCAGGACTGGAATCCAATTCATACAGATGACCTTTCCGCAAAAGAGGCCGGTTTTCAAAGTCCCATAGTGCACGGGATGTGGACATCGGCCAGGGTTCTGGATTCACTGGTGCGAAACGTTGCTGGAGGCGATGCGAGTCGAATCAGACTTCAAAAGTCTAATTTTCTGGCCCCGCTGTATCCGGACCAGGAGTTCTTCATTCGTGTCTATCATACGGGCAACCTGGAGGGACAGCAAGAACTGGAAGTGGACGTTATTACTACAGAGGGCGAGCAGGTATACCGCGGCTCTGCTTTTGTGGATCAGGTGGCCACAGCCTACGTGTTTACCGGACAGGGTTCCCAGTCTCAGGGAATGGGGATGCAGCTTTATGAGAATCATCCGGCGGCCCGGAAAGTCTGGGATGAGGCCGAAGAGGTCACAACCCGCGAGCTTGGGTTTTCGATTCTGGATATTGTGCGAAACAATCCCGAGGAAATTCGGATCGGGCAGGAGGTATTCCGGCATCCCGCAGGCATCCTGAATCTTACTCAGTTTACCCAGGTAGGCCTGGTGGCCAAAGCTATGGCGGACTGGTCCATTCTGAAAGAAAATGGCCTGCTGAAGTCCGATGCAGCTTTTGCCGGACATTCCCTGGGAGAGTACGCAGCACTGGCAAGTCAGGGAATTCTTCCTCTTCAATCCGTTATTCGCATCGTCTATCACCGAGGGCTGACAATGCAGTCACTGGTGGAACGGGATAGCGAAGGAAACAGTCCTTATCGCATGACCGTTGTTCTGGGTAATCGCAAGGCCGGTCTTACAGAAGAAAGGATCCATCAAATTGTGGAGGAGGTTCGAACGAATTCGAAGCTTCCCCTGGAGATCGTGAACTTCAACATTCGAGATCGGCAGTATTCGGTGACCGGTCATATTGATGCCGTAGCCATCCTGGAAGAGGAGCTACGCAAAGTATCCGGTGGTCACAAGACATTTGTGCGAATACCGGGAATCGACGTTCCCTTCCATTCGGGAATTCTTCTTCCGGGCGTTCCAGCATTTCGTGAAGTCCTGGAACAGAATCTTCAATCGGTGCAGGGACTGGATCAACTGGATGGACGTTATATCCCCAACCTGGTGGCAAGACCGTTTTCGCTAAAACCAGAGTTTCTGCGATTGGTAGAGGAAAAAACTGGCTCCAGGTTTGAGGCAATCCGCAAAGGTAAAGTGAGCGATGGGCAGGCTCGCAAGGAACTTCTCATTGAGCTTCTAGCCTATCAATTTGCTCAACCTGTGCTCTGGATTCAGACCCAGGAGTATCTTCTCCAGGAGATGGCCATTCGGAGGATCATAGATATTGGGGCTCGCGGCGACCTTGCGGGCATGGCTCGTCAGACCTTGAGGCAGCTGGATCTTCCGCATTCCGTAGATGTGCTTCACGTGGAAGAGGACCAGGCCCGTGTGTTCCAGCAAACGGAAGATGCGCAGGATCTGTATGAAGAGCATCTGGCTGCATTGAAGCGCACAGAGCAATCTCAGATGCTGGAGGGGGAGAATCTCCGAAATGAAGCCAGGCACTCCAGTAGTCCGGGATCAGATGAGCTTACGATGGTGGATACCGATTCCGGGAGCCGTGTCGGTAGTAGCGCCGAAGTCGATGCCGCTGCATCACCATCTACCGGGGAATCGAGTAGGAGCCAGAGCACCGTTGACAGTGCGAGTCTGGCTTCCGGAGAGAACCACAGGAGTGTGCCTGCGAAGATTGGCTCCTCTGCCTCAGGGGATTTCACCCTGGATGCGAAAGATGGCCTTATGGCTTTGCTTTCCTGGAAGGCCGAAATGCGACCGGATCAGGTAAAGGATTCGGAAACCATAGATGAATTATTTGGAGGAAACTCAAGCAAGCGAAATCAGGTTCTGGCAGATCTTGCTACAGAATTCAATACTTCGGAGCTCGAGGGCGTTCAGGAAAAGAAGATCCTGGATGTAATAGAGCTTCTCCGCAAGAAGGTATCCTACTCCGGTCCGGGCCCCTATCTACGTGCGGTGTTTGAGAGCTTCCTGAAGGAATACATGCCCCCCGGTAGATCGCGCACGGATGTGCTGGATTATCTTCGCAGCCGTTCCGCTCCCGAAGGTCTGGTTCTGCTCGCTACTATTCGCTTCCCTCTGATGGCCAGGTCCGGACAGTCTACCCGGGACGGTGCCCTGGGGTCGATGCCTCTGGAAAGAAGGTTCTCCTCAAAGGAGCAGGCGGAGCAATGGATGCAGCAGGCCCTGCACTCTCTTGCAGGCGAAAAAGGGATTTCGCTAGCGGTAGAATCCGCGGAAAACTCTGGCGTAGCCATCGACTCTGCCGCTCTTGCGGAGCTGGAGGCTAAATACTTTGGCCTGAACGGTAGTTTTGCACGTTTACTGCGTGCTTCCAGTCAGCATATTCTGGGTAAGGATCCTTTCGCTCCTCTTATTGTGCGAGACCATCTGACTGCGAATCATTCTAACGACCTACCGGTAGAGAATGGACCGTTCTATGACTCTGTTTCGCAATCCAGGTTTGATGCGCGCAAAGTAGTTACCTTTGATAATCCGCTCCCCTGGATAAAAAAGAATCTGTATCGAGAATTCTGGGAACTAATGCAGAATCGCAGGGACGACTTCAGTCCCGAACTGCAACGCCAGTGCTGTTCCTGTTCTGCAGAGCATCTGGACGCAATGCTTTCCTACATGGAGAATAAATCTGTCCGAAGGAATCCCGCTGTAGCCGGGCGCGTTACATTTCTGCGGTCAGGACTGAGTGGAAATGGGGGCGCATATTACCCGCTTCATGGAGCTTTCAAGTGCGAAACAGTTGTTCATGCCGATGGAACTCTTCAGGTGCTCTCCTCGCAGGAAGAACAACCCTGGGTGAAGGAGCTATTTGCAACCGGCCGCGCAGCCATTTTTCGAAGCCTGGATGAAGGACAAACCTTCACCGTCCAGGAGAGTGCTACATCGCAGTTTCTAGATGAGTTCCCTCATCGCGAAAGGCCTATGAAATTTGAGCAGCGATGTGTCCTGGCTACCGGAGCCGGCCCCGGTTCCATTGCACTGGAAGTCATTCGAAACTTGCTGAGCGGAGGAGCCACCGTCATACTGGGAACCAGCACCTATTCTGACGAAAGGATTCAATTCTACAAATCGGTCTATCAGGAATGCGCTTCTCTGAAAGCCAGGTTGATTGTAGCTCCCATCTCTCAGGGGTCCCTGAACGATATTCATTCTCTGGTAGAACATACGTTCGAAATGGGGCTTATCCCAGATACAGTACTTCCGTTTGGAGCAGTGGGAGAGGAAGGGGATCTTGCCTCCGTTAATTCGGATAGTATGGCCGGTATTCGAGTAATGCTTCTGGGAATTCAGTCTCTCCTGAGTGCCATGGTAGAGCAATATCGGGAACGCTACCTCAAGCAAACCTTTCAGTTTATACTGCCCCTTTCTCCCAATCATGGTGCCTTTGGACGAGACGGTCTTTATGCGGAAGCGAAACTGGCTCTGGAAGTCATGTTGCGGAAATGGTACTCCGAATTTGACTTCTGGGGACGTCACTGTTCATTGCTTGCGGTTCGCATCGGTTGGGTCCGAGGAACGGGCCTCATGGCTCTAAATGACGTTGTGGCTTCCGAAATGGAGTCCGAGCACGGGATTCGAACATTTCACAGTCAGGAGATGGGAACTCTAATCGCCGGCCTTATGGGATTCCAGAGCTGGAGCGAATCAACTCCCCTCATGGCTGACTTTACCGGCGGGCTAATGCATCTGACCGGACTCAGATCCCGGGTGCAGTCTATTCGAGAACGTCTGATTGAGCGATCGAACCGGGCCAGAAATCTGCACGCCTTAAAGACCCGGCTGGAAACCAATCCAGAACTGCGAACGGTGAAGCCCCTGGAACTGCATAATTCGGGGTTCGGTTACTGCAGAAGCCCTGAGCGGGTCGACCCCGAGCCATACGAAGCCTCTTCCACCTCAAGTCACCTGGATAATTCGAATCCTGGGGAGCGGAAGGAACCAAACCTGAAGACCGGGCAAGAGAATAGTAAGTCTGCGAAACCCGGGGCCGGAGTGTCCCGACCTGACCTGAAAGATGTAATTTGCGTCGTGGGGTACGGTGAAGTAAGCCCCGGCGGAAGCACCCGGACCCGGTGGGAGCTGGAAAAGGGCGAGGCACTATCCCTGGAAGCTTCCATTGAGCTGGCCTGGACTATGGGTCTCATCGAATACAAAAACACATCGGATGGTTTCCATTGGATAGATCGGGAAACCGGGGACCCGGTAGAATCCAGTTCCATTGCAAGTATCTATGGGGAAAGATTCAAAGAGGGTACCGGTATTCGCATTGTAAATCCCGAAGTTTGTGGCTTTGATCCCATGAATCGACCGGTGTACTCCGAAGTTGTGCTGGAAGAAGATTTCTATATTCCGGTGGCGAATGAAGCGGAAGGAAGGCAGTATCAGTCTGCGATGCCGGAAGAGACGGATGTATATCATGACGAATCCAGCGATCGCTGGTTCATTCGAAGAAAGGCAGGCACCACAATACGAATGTTGAAGAGCGTGGCTCTGGATCGCTATGTGGCCGGACAGATTCCGGATGGCTGGGATCCGGAGAGATACGGATTATCGAGAGAGTTAATCCGACAGGTGGATCGGGTAACATTGTTCAATCTAATTTCCACAGCCGAGGCTTTTCTACAGGCAGGCATGGAACCGGCCGAGCTTTTCGAATACATTCATACTTCAGAAGCAGGAACAACAGTGGGAGGTGGCCTGGGAGGTACTTTTAAACTGAACTCTGTGTTCACCGACCATCTCCTGGACCGTTCTCGGCAAAACGATGCGTTGCAGGAGACCTTGATTAACGTTACTGTAGCATACGCCGTAACCTCCTATCTCGGTTCTACCGGACCCATCCAGACTCCAGTGGCTGCCTGTGCCACTGGAGGTGTATCGCTGGATATGGCCATGAATCTCTTTCGCGCAGGTAAAGCCAAATTTCTGATGACCGGCGGCTTTGACGAAATCAGCGCAGAAGGTATGCTGGGATTTGGCGATATGGAAGCCACCGCTCGCACGGACGACATGCTGGCCCGGGGTATTGAGCCAGAGCGAATGTCAAGACCCAACGATTCAAGACGGGGCGGATTCGTAGAAAGCCACGGTGGTGGTCTGTTACTTCTAGCACGAGGGGACCTGGTTCTGGAAATGGGACTGCCTGTTTATGGAATCGTGGCCGCCACCGCCACACATTCGGATGGTTTGCATGCATCCATTCCGGCTCCCGGCCAGGGACTGCTTTCCTTCGCTCGCAAGGGCGAATCTCCAGATGGACCGTTCAAGAATGAACTGCTGCAGAAAAATGGCATTGGTGGTTTCGATGAAAGATCCGCTCACGGCGAACAACCGCTGCATGCTATTTCTCCACTGGAGACAGGTTTGCGGCAATTTGGCCTGGATGCGAATGACATAGGCGTGCTTTACAAGCACGATACATCCACTCAGGCAAATGATGTAAACGAAAACAGATTACATAGCACGATTCAAGAGCATCTGGGACGGGATCCCGGAAATCCATTACCGGTGGTATCTCAGAAATCCTACAGCGGACACTCAAAAGCCGGGGCTGCTAGCTGGCAGATGATCGGGCTTCTGCAATGCATGAAAACTGGCATCATTCCAGGGAATCGTAGCCTGCAGAATGTGGATATTGCCATGAATCAATATCCGACACTGCTCTTTACGGATGAAACAATTCATCAGCATCCGGAAAGCATTAAGGCTGGTCTATTCAGCACGCTGGGCTTTGGCCATGTTGGTGCCATAGGGCTCTTTCTTTCCGGTCGGCTATTTGACGAATGTCTTTCGGACCAGCAGCTGAATGATTACAGGGCCCGATTGGCAAAGCGTTCACTCTCTATTGTGCGAAGGCTCCATGAGATGCGACTTGGTTCAGGGAAGCCACTTTTTGTTCGCAGTTTGCCAGGTGCTGTGGATCCGAGTAAAGAAGCGGAATTTCTCCTGAGCCAGTCATTCAACGCAAACGATGGAGTGCAGAGCGACCTCAAAAAGGAGGGCAGACAATGATTCACGGAATTGGTGTTGATATTGTTCACGTTCCTGAGTTTGCGGCGGCGCTTAAAGAGCCCGGGACAACGTTTTTTCAGCGCTATTTCTCCCGAGTGGAATGTGACTATTGCGAGTTCGCTCCCTATGATCAGAGGGCTTACAGGTATGCTGTTCGCTACGCAGCCAAGGAAGCATGTTTGAAGGCTCTGGATGGGGCGAGAATCCACAGTCCAGCTGCCTTTCGCTTCGAATATCCTGAGGCATCTGTGTGTAAGGATGAATACGGAAGGCCTTATTTTCAATTCCACGGGCGGCTGGCCGACTATGTATCTGCTCTTCAGCTTCAGTCCCGGCTTTCACTGAGCCATACGGGCGATTATGCCATCGCTCAGGTATCAATGGAGTGTGTGGTATGAAATCCTCCATAGCGGAATCCCTGGCGTCCCTGAAATGCTTGAACCCAGAGCCCATCGAAAGAGGCCGATCAACCGAAATGCGTTCTGGCAATCTGCAGAAGGTACTGGTGGCCAACCGTGGCGAAATTGCCAGACGGTTTTTCTTCCTGCTCAAAGAAGAGGGTATCCCTTCGGTGGCTGTGGTTACGGATGTAGACCGGGAGCAATCCTGGTTTGAATTTGCCGACCAGGTGATATACATTGGCGCATCGCGCAACTACGCCGACTCTTCCACCATTATCGCGGCGGCTTTATTGAGCGGGGCCAATGCCATTTATCCCGGATATGGTTTCCTGTCGGAGGATTTCCGGTTTGTGGAAGCACTGGAGGATGCTTCCAGACAGCAAAGGTCACTGCATGAATGCGAAGCAGGTCCAGAAGCAGGTCCAGAAGCAGGTCCAGAAGCAGATGATGATCGGTTAAGCCGGGCCCTATCACATTCTGCAGAAGCATTGAACTCGCTGAACATCCAGGACGCTCCACTGGAATCGCGGATTCTGTTTATGGGCCCTTCGGCGGAAACAATGCGCAGAGTGAGTAACAAGCTGGATGCTCGCTCTCTGGCTCGCGAAAACGGAGTCTCCCTTTTTGAGGGCAGCACGATTTTGAGTAATGAAGAGCATGCTTTGAAAGAAGCTCAACGGATTGGGTATCCGGTGATACTGAAACTGGATGCCGGTGGTGGTGGCAAGGGGATGTTTGCCGTAACGCAGCCTTCAGAGATGTCTGCCGCCTTTCAATCCGCCACTCGAATTGGGAAACAGAATTACGGAAATAGCGATTGCTATCTTGAAAAGCTCATTGAAAAGCCGGTCCATATCGAAGTTCAAATCTTCAATGGTCATGCCATTGGAATTCGAAAATGTGCCGTTCAACGTCGCAACCAGAAGATCATTGAGGAATCCGGAGACAGTTTCCTGGATCATCACGTTCGGCTCAAGCTGCTGGCCGCTGCAGAAGCCATGGCCCATTGTTCAGGATATCGCGATGGGGGAGGGGCCGGCACAGTTGAGTTTTTACTGGATGCCAACAATGGTGAATTCGGATTTCTGGAAATGAACACCCGACTGCAGGTGGAGTATCCGGTTACGGATCAGTCATTGCAAATTGATCTGGCAAAGTGGCAATTACTGCACTACGACGGCCGGGAATGCGAGATTCCTTATGAGAATGTTTTTCGGCAGAGGTTCTCCGAAAAAGAGCATGCGATTGAATGCAGGATCTATGCGGAAGATCCCTGGAACGACTTTGCTCCGGCTCCCGGGAGAATCATGGAGTTGGATCTTCCCACATTCAATGGAGTAAGATGTGACTTCGGGTTTCGCAAAGGAGACCAGGTACTACCCGATTATGATCCAATGATCGGAAAGCTCATAGTCCGTGGAAAGGACAGAAAGGAGGCCATTGTAAGGCTGGAAAGAGCCTTGAGTGAGCTCTACATTGCCGGACTAACGTCCAATGTGGATCAGTTGCTGGCCATTGTTCGACATCCGCAATTCATTGAGGGCAATTATTCCAATCTAATACTCTCCGAGAATCAAGATCTTCAGAGAATGGAAGAGAAGGACCCGGTTCAGGCAGGAGTCTTTGCTTCCGTAGCCGATTTTGAAAGAAGGCTTCGCCTGGAGCTGGAGGAAACCTTCAGAAGTGAGGATCTGGGTGATACCCTGGAACGAATCAAGGCAGGGCAGCTACCCAGAGGCTACAGGGTCAAAACGAATACAGGCTCCATGCATGTTGATCTACTGCGAAGAGGTATGGGGGAGTATCTGGTTTATGTCGATGGAGTTCCCTACTGTGAATTGACTGTGCAGAATAGACTGGAGGCCCTGGATGATTTGCTCATCTCCAGGGATTCCTATAGCTCGCCGGTGAGAGTCGACCACCGTTCTGGTTTTCAGTCATTGCGAATCATGGAAAGGGACCGAAAAATCAGGTATTATCGCTTGCAGCTGGATCCCATGGGTACGGAAGCCGAGATTGATCCTCCCGGTACGGTTCGATGTCCTTTTTCCGCTTCTTTCGTGCAGCTGGGTTGCGATGCGAATGGTGGCAACTTACAACCCGGAAGTATTGTTCACAGAGGTCAGACAGTTCTTGTGATCTCGGCCATGAAAATGGAGTGTCAGATTGTGGCCGACCGGGATGGACCTCTGGAATATCTACTGGAGGACGGAAAGCAAGACCGTTTGATTCGCGGACGAACGGCGGATGGACTGGTCCTGGGTCGTGCGATACCGGAAGGGGAACTACTGTTTCGCGTAAAAAGTGAAGAAACGGAAGATAATATTGAAGAAAGTGGATTAAAATTCTCCTATCCAGAGCGCTTCGCTGGACCCGGCGGGCTGTTTCAAAGGCATGAGTCGACTGTCAGCCAATCTGAATTGCTGGAATTGATGGGATTACAGATCCATGGGTACGTCCATGATCCTTCCGTAACCGAGAGCATTCTTGAAGAACTGGGATCGACTGACATCTGGAATCTGTCCGAAAATGAACAGCGAACCCTGGCCGGTCAAATACAGGACTTTTTGACGCTGGAACTGATGTTTTCCCCAATCAAGGAAAGGGATCAGACCTACTTCGGGGAATTGAATCGCCTCATTCGCAACTGGGATAACCCTGAGTATCAACCTTCCTTTTTCTTTCGCTCTGTGGCAGCGCGAATGCTTCGCAGATACGGACTGGATGCCTCATCCGGACGAACGGATCAGAAAAAGCTGGCCCTTCATCAAATGATTAGATCAAGAGTCCAGTTTTCGGACTACCGTCGTATTCTGGTGTCCTTGCTGAGCCGGTTGCAAGGAGTTTCGATAATACCAGAATTGCAGCGGTCGTTGATTCTATTGCAGAGGCAAGATGCTCCGGGTGATCTTGCATGTGGTCGCGCGGCTCGAGCACTGCTACGTCAAATGGCACCGGTTCCGCTAAAGGATTCCCGGACTGGCACAGGTGCGGATTCACTGGAAACGAAGCTCGAAGTTCTGGATCCGACGTGGCCGGATTTCGTGAAGCAAGAAGCCAGAAGGTTGCTGGTAAGGCATACCGGGAATCGGAAGCCCGGGCAAGGGGAGTCGAAAGAGCCAGATTGGTTTGCCTCGATGCTACGTTATGAATCTGGTCGGCCCAATGTTGCCCTGTATGTAGATCCGGAAAATAAAACCGGATTCTGTCTGACATGGTTGGAGCATGGAGCTCCTGTGCCGGACAGGGCCTCGGATGGGACAATACGGGGAATACCCAACCTTGAGGTAGCTGCTCGCGAAGCCAGCAAAGCACTTCGAACAATGCAGCAGGCTCTTCCCGAAGTTCGTTGGAACCTGCATCTACTGGGCCACGGTGAAGTAACAGACCTTGATTTTCGTTCCAGTAATCCGGCTTCTTTTCAATATCACAATCTCATGAAAGTAATTCGCCGACTGGTTGTTCTATATCTGCCGCTACCGGTAGAATCTGTAATTGCAGATTTTCTGGCCGGAGAGCCTGGAGGAGAGGCGAAGCGCAATCTATTTCGAATTTCCGCATTAAATGGCCGTGCTCGTCTGGAAATGGTTCCTCCCGAGGATCCAGTGCATCCGGAATTCGACAGTAAAACAGATGCCGCAACCTTAAGACTACTCGAGAAAGGCAAGTGGACGCCGGAAATATGGGCCCGAGCTACCCTGGATAAGGGCGAAGCAGAGGAGATTCGATTCGCATATCTGGATGGATTGGCCGAGCGCAGAGCCAGCGGTTCCGGGACTGAATCCAATGGCAGGAAGGATACCTCCGGCGATCTGCCGCGGATCGGATGTCGTCTGTTTCGTGGAACGATGTATGGAAAGACCTGTCTATTTTATATTAAAGATTCTCGCATAAATGGAGGAGCCACCGGTGATCTGGAAGGTCAGATGTATGTCGCTTCAGTGCACTACGCTTTTCTTTTAGATTGTCCTCTCTATATCTGGAATGATGGAGCCGGCGCAAATATAAAAGAAGGCATGGTTTCTTTAAACCGTGCGGCGGAAGGATTCTTCTTCAATGCTCTGGTCTCCTCCAGGCCCGACTATCACGATTACATTCGGAGCTGCAAAGAAGTGCAGGATCCAGGTCTGCAGGAATTGCTTGAGAGTGTAGAGCTCATGGTGGAGCAAAAGGAAAAACCCAGGTGCTTCTTTCTTGCGGCTGTGGGAATGGGCTCGTCTACGGGCCTGGATGTGTACGGCTCATCGCAAGCGCCGATTCAGATTATGCTGGATGATCCAGGGTCGTTTCGAGTTCTTACCGGTTCCAACGTTATTAAGAGCGTAACCGGAGAGGATTTGACTAACTATGAAATTGGTGGTGCCCCCGTGATGGCACAGACCGGGACCGTGGATCGCATTGCGAGGGACAAGACGGAACTGATCCTTGAAATTCGTAGGCTCCACTGGTTAATGAGACCCGCTACGGATGCGAATGCGAAGCAAACTTCTGCCAGAGTATCGGAATTGGAATCGCTTACGGGAGCAGATTATCCAACATTCGCTTTACTGGAGGCGTGTTCTGAAGGACAGATCTTATCGCTAAAAGAGGGATATGCCGCTGCCGGGGCGCTGGGTGCCTGGCTCGTTCGTCTGGATGACCAGCCATTTCTGGTAATGGGTCCGGGAGAGGCAGGCATCAGGTCAACAGCGGCTATCTATAAAGCCAGGGACCTTCTTCGCCTTGCGGACAGACTGGCTTTGCCGGTAATCCTGTTTTTTGGAAAGCACTGGTACAGGCCTGGGCCCGACACCGAAGAAGAATCGGAGCGCATTCGAGCGAGAATGGATTTTCTTTCTACGCTTCAAAAGAGCAAATGTGCGCGATATCACTTGATCATGAGTCCGGCAGGCCTTGGCAGAGTGGCCCTGAATCAGACTGCCAGAGCACTGATTCTTGTAAGCAATGAGAAAGCTGAAAGGACGGAGACCGCGCTTCATGGCATTGCTGACTTTCAGGAAGCCAGTGTAGAAAGTGCATTGCGACGGATCAGCGAGATTCACAGGCTTGGAAATACGGTCAGGCCGGCAGCCCCGAAATCAAAGCTGGAAATACCGGCGAACTCCTGGCAACCATTCGATATGAAAGCCGTTCTGGAATCTCTCGTTGATGCAGAAAGCCTTCTATGCTGGCAGGATAGCCAGCCTGAAAGAAACCTGATTACGGCCACAGCACGGTTTCAGGGCAGGGCCGTGGCAATTATCGCGGATCAACCATTAAAGGGCGGGGTTCCCGATGCTCAGGGCACCGAGCGATTTCGCAAATTCGTGGAAAAGGTAAATCAATGTAATTTGCCCTTACTGATGTTTTCCAACGCTCCGGGCTTCCTACCAGGGACCCAACAAGAGCGTCTCAGAATTCAGCAGATTGGAGGCGAATCGCTGGATGTGAATGTTTTGTCCAGAATACCTGTGGTATCTGTTGTTTTTCGCCAGAATTATGGAGGCCGGCAAATCCACGCTTTCAGTCGTTTTCTTCGACCGGGTATCTATTCTATTGCTTTGAAAGATGCAATCCTGGCTGTGATGGGGGCCGAGGCGGCCTTTGAGCTTTTTAAGCAACGGGAATATAACAAGCTGCTGAGCGAAAACAGGACGGAAGAGGCGGGCGCTCTCAGAACCGATTACATTGAAGCTTATCGAAAGCGATTTCGCGCAGACTCGGATGCATATGTCACGGGTGGACTGGACGAAACTGTAGAGCCCTGGGAACTTCGAGATGCGATTATTCGAGGACTCCAGGAAGCGTCTGACCGGGTACAGCGATGGAGGGCTGGTAAATTGGAAGCGCAAAACGGGATATCGGTGAGATGAGGCAGAAACGGACGGACAGGTTGCCCAGCGATCTGACGACGGCCCTATAGAACCTGGTGTCAGTGAGTAAGGCTCCTGCGACTGGAATGGTTACGGAGGACCTGGATAACCTTGAGGAGCCTACCTGTGACTGCCATCAATGGATGCGGTGGCCTGTGTTTTCTACTCTCTGAAGCTTATTCTCCAGGAGATCTATTTCCTTCTGCATTTGTTCGAGAGCGTTTTTGTAATCACCCCCCGGTCCTATAGGAGCTTGATGGGCATAAAGAAGCCAGACTTTCTTCTGAAGTTCCAGGTGGTCTTTCTTTTTTTGAATGCTGAGTTGGAGAAGTTCAATCTGTTCCTGCCGACTCAAGATTCCATTGCTTTCTTTTTCATAGAGTTCATCCAATCGCTTATGAATTTCGATTTTTTCTTCCAGGCCTGCTGAGGCCAACAGCAGATTGTCAGGATTTCCTTGATTCTGTAGAACACCCTGCACTGCGCGATTTCGAAGCCTGTTCTGGTCCAGGTCGCTATTGATTAACTCCAGGGATTGCACATCGAAATCGAAAAGAAACACTGAATCTGAATCTTGCTCGGAAGTTTTCTCTATTTTATCGGGTACGGATTTAGTGGAATTCGTATGGGACGAGTAGGGCTTCTGGAGCGGACGACTTGCCTCCTGCTTATCTGGTTCTGGTCCCAGCAGAAGGAATAGAAATCCCACAACATTGAGGCCAAAAATGGAAAGAAAGATTCTATTCGAGCGTTTCATTCAGTAACCTCCCTGTTGTAGCGAAGAATCGGGTAATCGGAATAGATGCGAATTGAAATCTGATTCTTCCCGAGGATTTTCACTATCATGGACTCGCAAAGACCTGCGCTGGATCGAAAGAATACCTGGATTTTCTGATCATCTTTTTGCAGGCCGGAAAAGAGCATTCGATGCACCGGTCTATCCTTACCATAGAATCTATATCCAGAATCTTCAAATACAATTCGGCTCTGAAGCGCAGCTGTTCTTCCGCGAAGGTCCAGAGAGTCCGGAAGGGACTCTGGATCGGGTGTCCATGAACCGTGAATAGATTTTGCAAGGTCTCGATTTACCGGACCGGAACACTGATCGCTCTGTTCCTGGCAGGCGGCGGCTGCGAAAAGGAATAATACAAATAGAAATGAATGGCGGTGGTGGTTTGAATTTGAAAATGCCTGCCATACTTTTCGCATTACCGGAAAGGCCCTCTTGCTGCTCTTCGGTAATGGATTGGTCCCTGACGTTGTTCTTTTATTTTGTATCCTCATAACTTTGAAGGCCCCTGGCTCTGGATGTTCATAGCGAATGCCTATGACTCGAGCCATTGTCTGAATCATTCATCAACGGAAAGGCCTCTGTCTGCTTTGCAAACAGAGGCCAAATGATCAGCGGTACTGATTGAACCAGCTGTAAACTTTACCGGGCGATGCTGAGAACCATTCATGGTCTGCACCGTAATCTGTGTAACGTCCGGTGGGTATACCCTCTGAACGGAGTCGGTCATAGTACAGATCCATACTCCACCATGGAACCACCAGATCCAGAAATCCATGCAGGAAATACGTGGGCGGATGGTTGCTCGGAAGCGATGAAGGAACAATGCACAGAGGTCCTGAACAGGTGGCATAAGAGCCGGATTGCACTACCAGCGCCTTGAATTCACCGGGGTAGGACACAGCCATGCGGCTGGTATTGTAACCACCACTGGAGATACCGGTTGCGAACTTCTTGTTGTCATTGATAGGTCCGAAACGTCCGTTGCGAATCTCATCAAATAGATTGTTCAAGAAGATATAATCGGCCGTAAGTTCGTAGATCACCGGAAGGTTGGTTTCCCAGAAAAGGTCAATACCAGCATCCGGTGCGATCACAGCAAAGCCATTGTTCAGTAGCTTTTCAATGACCTTTACTTCATAGTAACCCCCGAATGGCTGGAGTTGATTTCTAGAGAACTCCACTGGAAAGAAAGATCCCTGGTAGATTACCACAACTGGCCATCCGCCTGGTGGCGGGCTGCCTTCTGGAACCTGATACCTTACATCCCGGTAGATTCCGGGTCGGGCCTGTATCCTGGTCTCATGATAGGTACAGCTTGTTGTTTTGATAATCCAGCCTGTGGTCTTGCATCTTGACGCCTCCAGGGATCCTGCAGCGCTCAATGCGATGGTCACAGCAAGTACACCCATCCATTGAGATTTCTTTTTTAGTTTCTTGATCATTTTTCCCCCCGGGCCCTTGCATGAACTTGTTAACGGGCCCGGTGCCACTAAGCAATTACCATACCTGGCGAGGGCGAAGGGAGAAAAAAAGCCCGAAAGCCTTATTTACCGCTCCTTGGCTTTTATTCGCATCATGCCATTCGAATGGATGAATGAGTGGAGAATTCTTCAATAAACTGGCCATTTCGTGGGACAAATCCCTGACCTTCAGGCTAACAATCGGCCGGAGGCGCCGGGAATGAGCGTATGACAATAGCTCGATTGCCGGGCTGCTTGAAATCAATCGCCTCAGTCCGGTCAACTGATTGATTTCAGTTGATTGCATAAAATGGATGCGTAGAAAGTCCGATCCGCGCACTGACCTGGAGAGTGCCGTGGCATGAACTTTGCATTGATTAATATACGTATCCGTAACTATCGGAACGGGAGGTTAACAATGTTGCGACGGACAATTCCGATCCTTTCTCTATTCTTACTGACTCACTGTACTACAATGCTACTCTTCTGGATTAAGCCCTCGGACGATTTTAATGCAGAAGATGTTCCGGCGGCTCCGGACTATTCGAAAAGCGATGCCTGGGCTGCATTACCCGAAACGAAAGATGATGCAGATGAAGTCCCGGCCAATACGGATTTAAAGGACCAGCAGTCCACTGCCCGGGCAGATGTATTCTATGTGCACCCTACAACTTACCTGAGCTCTGATGGATGGAATGCTCCGTATACAGCAAGCGTGAATGTATATGGATTATCGCCTCTTCGGCTACAGGCATCTGTCTTTAATGGGAGTGCCCGTATTTTTGCTCCTCGGTATCGTCAGGCAACTCTCTATTCTTTCGTAGATGATTCGGGTAGTGCGGAAAAAGCCTTTGCAGTGGCTCGAGAAGATGTGCTGCGAGCATTTCAGTATTACTTAAAGCATCATAACAAAGGTAGGCCGTTCTTTCTTGCGGGTCACAGTCAGGGATCCATGCTGTTAATTGAAGTGCTGGCCGAGTATCTTGATACAACCAGGAATCCCAACTTTGTAGCTGCCTATCTGCCAGGCTGGGCAGTGAAGCCCGGAAGATTTAACCGATTGAAGCCATGTAAAAGTGCCACCGATACTGGATGCTTCATTTCATGGAACTCGAAGAAATGGGGCTCGGTACCTGAGGATTTCGCAATCCCGGCTACCAGATACACAGATGGAGTCTGTATTAATCCGATTACCTGGACCATGGATAACAAGATCGCGGAAGCAGCCGAGCATGCCGGTGCCATTAACTTTGATTTTGACCGTCAGGACTTGAACATGGTTACAGCCCGCTGCGAAGGTGATATGCTCTGGGTAAAGGTGCCGGAGGATTCCGGCTATGGTCCCAAAAGAGGGGAAAAGGAAAACTTTCACGTTGCGGATTACTCTCTATTCTATCTTGATATTCGAAAGAATGTAGAACAACGTCTGAAAGCCCTGGGCCGCTAAAGGATCCGATGTTGTCCGGATACATTATGCTGGAGCCAGACCGCTGGAGCTTTCCGTTATGCGTTTCGGCTCTGCAAGTATCCGTGTACCTGACTCTACGGGAGTCCAATGCAAATACAAGGTCCGGCAATTCCTCCGAGTTGTCCGGGCCATTTTTCAAAATTAGGTTGCCGAAACCTGGTAGTGGTCCAGGCTCCAGGGTAATCAAACCCTGATGGAAATGTACCTTCAGCCTATCACGATCTCTACGTCCATAGCCATGCTTTTTTGCATGGTAGCTATGGTGTACTGTCTGGTGATTCGGAATCGCGGACCGGCCCTTCGCGCTCTGGAGCTGGCATTTCTCTCCATGGCAATCTTTTACGCGGCTGTGGTGTACACCTCTGCAGAAACCCGTCCCATCGGAGCCTACCACAGATGGATTACTGTGGCCAGCGCCATGGGTACTTTGATATTCTTTCATCAGTTCTTCCTGCTTTTTAATGGTGGGCCCATTCAAAAAATACAACGAATCACATTTCTAGCAGAGGTCTTCTTCGCAGTAGGCGTTTCCCTTGTCTTCTTTCTCGATACATTTGATGCCCCGGTTTTCTTTCGCCTGGCCGGGCATTTCTGGGATCTGAAAGCGGACACCGCCGGCAAGGGAGTGGCCCTGCTCTTGCTCTCATTGAACTTACTCTGTCTGGTTACCGGTATCTGGCAGGCTTTCCGGCTTTCAGGGAAGCGCTTAATTGCAGGAATCAGTGCCATTCTTTCGTATCTTTTACAATTAACCGTGCCCATGGTTCTTCTGGCCCTGTATCGTGTGGGCGAACTGGATGCACTGGGATTCAGTATTGGCCTGGCAGGGTTCGCCACCCTGGGTTTCTTCTTTTTCTTTGTATTCTTCGTGACGTATGCAGATTTTCGCGTCTCTCTGAGTATGCGCATCCTCACAGTTGCCCTGGCTCTGGGCCTTTGCACCGCTCAGATCATGACTACGTCTTTGCATACGGCCGCAAGGAATGAATATGCGAACAAGGGTTATCGCATGCTTTCCGAATACGAAGCTACAGATAGAAGACCCGAAGAGGTCCTTTATATTGGAAGTATCCGGGATCGAGACGAATACATCAGTCTGGAAGAAGACAGCGAATCTCTTGCCTGGGGATTTCATAGCCCTCCCGAACAGGATCCAGTTGTTCTTTTTCTGGATAAGGAGAGAAATACAGAGCTTACCCTGCCTTATCTGTCCTACCGGTCTTTAATCCACGATTATCTGCTGGGATGGGTTTCGCTCATGCTGCTTTCTTTCTTGATCCTTACAGCGGGTTTATTGTACTTCATGCGAGTGGCCCTGCTCAAGCCACTGAATTCTCTACTTTTCGCCGTTGATCAGGTTCAGGGCGGAGAACTCGGAGTCCAGCTCAAGGCAGATGGTAACGATGAGCTGGGTCAGCTAAGCAAAGCATTCAATTCAATGGTCCAATCCATCCGCGATGCACGGGATGAGCTTCGGCAATACACAACCAGTCTGGAGCGAACCATTCTGGAATCGGATTCCATGTTCGATGCTGCTCCGGAGGAGCAGAAAATTGGCGATAAACTATTGATTTTCGCCAGTCGTAGCATGCATGCAGCCGTGGATCGGGTGAAACGCATCGCTCAGCGCAGGCAGCCTGTACTGATTACTGGTGAAACGGGAACAGGAAAAGAGCTGATCGCCGCTCTATTACATCATCAGGGACATCCTCAGGGAGCGCCTTTCGTTCCCATTAACTGTGCTGCCGTACCTATTACTCTCTGGGAGAGTCAGATATTCGGTCATGTAAGGGGAGCCTTTACAGATGCCCGTTCCGATTATGCCGGTCACGTGGCAGAGGCGAATGGAGGAACTCTGTTCTTCGATGAAGTAGGGGAGATGCCCCTGGAAATCCAGCCCAAGATACTGCGATTGCTGCAGGAAGGAAAGTATAAGCGGTTGGGGGGGCGCGACGAGCTTCTGGCCACCTGTCGCATTGTCTTTGCCACACACAGAGATCTAAAGTCTATGGTGGCAGAGGGAAGCTTTCGTGAGGATCTCTACTATAGAATAAATGTATTCGAAGTGAGAATACCTCCGCTGCGAGAACGGCGGTCGGACATACCTCATTTGATTTATGGTTTTCTTACCAGATATTCCGAACAAATGGATCTGGATTGCCCGGAAATAAGCGACGAAGCTCTTTCGATGCTGGTTGAGTATAACTGGCCCGGAAATATTCGAGAGCTGGAAAACTGCATTATTCGGATCATGGCCAATCTGGATTCCCATAGAATTGAAGCAAGTGATGTGCCGGAAAGCATGCGAGTAACCGGTGGCGCTGTGTCTCCGCAGGTGCCCCAATCTAGCAACGGTAACGATTCATTCGGATCGGCAGGATTCGAGGAGCAAATCGCCATCTATTCAAGAAGAATGATCGAAGCGGCACTCCATCAGTGCAATGGGAACAAGTCGGAAGCTGCCCGGCACCTGAAGATTTCCCGAGGTAAGCTTCAATACCAGATGCGTCATCTGGGAATGGAATAACTCGTTTTTAACCCCTATCTGGCGCGCTGAGCCCCTGGTAAGTTGCGCTAGTAAGTTGCGATTTTCCTGGGAATAAGAAGTTTGAAAAAAGAGCGGAGGCCGAAGCCTCCGCGAGGGCGAGTTCATGGTCGGTTTCTTAGAGAAGCTACCATGGCGTCGGAAGTGTCGGAAGAGTGTGAGTCCGTCTGGACTTTCTGGTCACGAAAAAGATATCGCATGGATAGTCCAAAAACCAATGCTGTGATAAACATCAGTAAACTGTAAGTCACCGGCACTACGGTCATGGCTGGTTCCTTGAGAATGGTTCCTGTAACGAGAAGAGCTGTGGTGCCGTTCTGAATCCCGAGTTCGAAGGCAATCGTAATGGACTGTTTTCGGTCCAGTCGGATTAGTAGTGCCAGCAGAAACCCGGCAGTGATGGAAATTACGTTAAGCGTAATGGAAGCGGCTCCGGCCTGAGCGAAGAACCCCACCATATGCACCCAGTTCTGGCGGATCAATCCTCCGATGATTGCGAAGAGTATGATCACAGAGAAGACCTTTACATACTTTTCAAATTTTGTGGCCCAGCGGTGTGCATACTTTCGCACTGCCATCCCTATCAGTACTGGAAGTACCGTAATGATGAAAAGCTGAAGGATGGTCTTTCCAATAGGAAGGTTGATGATCTGTCCTTCCCCCAGGAAATGCAGCATGGCATAGTAAGTCAGGAAAGGGAGCGTAAAGGGCTTGATAATGCTGATTAGAGCAGTCATCGTCAGGGAAAGAGCCACATCCCCTTTGAAAATGTAGCTATACATATTCGATGTAGCTCCGGATGGACAGAAGGCAAGAATCATCAGTCCCGTGGCCAGAAGCGGCTCCAACGAAAACAATTCTGCTACACCGAGTCCAATAAGGGGCAGTAGTAGAATCTGGGCCGTGAGGCCTGCACAGACTGCTTTTGGATAGCGAGCAATTCTGGTGAAGTCCGGAATACTTAGCGAAAGGCCCATTCCGAACATGATGATAAACAAGGAGATTGGTAGAACCAACTCCAGAAGAAGCGAACTTTGCATTTAACTCTCCTAAATTAGTTAGATGGTCTGAACAGATACCTCGGGCTTCGATGGACTCCGTCCGTTTATGTGCACAGGGTAGAATTCTATTTTGACAAGGGAAAGGTCGTCGGTAATGGAACCAACCTCTCGCAGGCCATGATAGATAGATTGCAGATCGCCTCTGTGCTTTTCGATCTGTCTTAGAAATACTTTATCGTCTTCGTTGATTGAGCGAATGCCCTCGGTTGCCGGTTCCAGCTCCAGATCATCCTTACCGTCCGATCCCAGGAACATCGCATCTCCAGCCTGAAGTTTGAAGGTGTGGACTATGAATTTGTGTCCCTGGTCTGGCGGCATTCCCAGCCGCCCTTGAACATCTCGCATTCGCAGGAAGCTGGCTCGATTCTTTCGCAGAACGGCAGGGAACGGATGGTCGGCATTTACGAGATACACTGTGCCGCTGGTCTCATCCACCAGGCCCAGGATGGCCGTAATGAGCATATTTCCGTTGAACATTTCGAACACTCGACTGAGTTCTTTGTAGGCAGCTCGCAGCCAGCGTTCCGGGGTGTTGTAAATTTGTGCAGTTTCCTGAGTCTGTCCCCGCTGCAGTATTGCGCCAAATACAGAGCCCAGCACTATGGCGCCGCCTGCTCCTTGAATGGATTTTCCCATTGCATCGGCATTTACGAATGCGGTGAAGGGTCGTCCGTCTATACTGACACGATCCGCCATGGACAGATCGCCCCCGATCTCATAGGATTGATTCTTAAATGTGAATTCTTTCTTCTGTCTTGTGAAGAACTCAATCCCTACGGAATCATTTCGAAAGTTGGCTCGCCCAAAAGGTTTCAGGAGCAATGATGTGAGGTAGTAATCGCCCTGCTGCTGCTCCAACATCTTCTTGAGTTCATGAGTCCTTCGATCCACTTCCGCTTCCAGGGTTTCAGCATGGCGCGCCAGCTGACTTCTTGCTTCCTGGATCGAGGAAACCATCTGATTGAAGGTTTCTGTTAAGAATCCGATTTCATCGTAAACGCGAAAGGGGATTCGAATGCTTAGATCCCCTTCATTTACTTTGCGAATTCCTGAGAGTAGAGATTGAAGCGGGTTCCAGAGTGCTCCCTTAAAGAAAAAACGAAAACCGACCAGAATAACGGCAATCGCCAGAAGCAGCACCACTACATAGCGGCCAATCGCATCATTCATGAAGTCTCTGTAGGAGGAATAGGGAAAGCTTGCCTGGAATTGAACTCCGGAGGTTTTGTCGGTGAAAAGGTATCCGAAGTAGGCTGGCGAGCCAGTGGCATCCATGCGCAGAAATCGAAAGTTATCTGCCTCTAGCCGGGAGCTCTTTAACTCCTGTTCGGAGAGGCCAAGAACTTCTTTGTAGTTTGCCGAATCCCTTTGTGCTGGATTCTCTCCAGCAATATCTGGCTTTCCGTTTCCATCGCCGCTCCCCACTCGTTCAAGCGAAAAGCCTTCTGGTTCTATGCCTGCATGAATGGCCTGGAAGGTTTTCTGAATGTTAACCTGGTCATAGCTTCGTTCCAGCAAAGGTAGTTGAATCAAGGCTGCCCAGTAAAAGAGCAACAGAAAGGAACCAAGACAGACAGCTACAATTCGCCCGATAAACCTTGTCCGATCACTTGTGGTGTTAATATAGAGGACTAGAAGCGAAAAAGCACCCGGCACCATGAAGAAAATGTAAATACTGAGAAAAGTGGAGCGGCTAATGATTCCTGCACGACTCATTCCGTTTGCAACAACAGGTGGGAGCACAAGCAACAGAAAAAGACCCAGAAACATCCAGGCGTGAACTGCACCAGGCTCTCGCCGCGATGCCCTCCAGACTCCGGCAACCATAAGAACCAGTACATAGATAAGGAGCAGAATCCCCAGAGCTTTGTTGGCATCGGGCACGCGGAAAACCCAGCTCTGCTCTGCGGGATCAAAAACGGGTGAAACGCCAGCAGTTCTGTAAATATAAAATCCACAGAACAAAACCCATAGAAAGATCTGAACAGAGAATAGACGTCTGGCCAGAACCGTTGAGCGCGGATTCGGATAATAGAAGAAGAACTGCGTCATGCAGATCAAAGATGGTACCACAAGCAGGACCATCCACCTATGGTAGGCTCCCAGGGGATGCACCAGCACGGAAGCCATAACGAAGGCCAGAGCATGGCAACCTATTAGAAGATATGTTGCTGCCAGAAAGTTAGTGGATACCGCTCTCTTCTGGATTCGCAACAATAGCACTGCCATTACGAACATGAAAATGGCAACGATCAAAGTCCCAAATGTGAAGAATGTTATTTTTAGCATGAACTCAACCCAGCGAGTATAAAGCATGAATCATGCCAGCCGGGCTTGAATTTACTGATTGTCCAAAAACGCGGTTCAATTACTGTTTTGCTATTTCTGAGCGCCCTGAATCCGTAATTCTGGAGTGGTCCTCGTCCTACTCCCTTTCCAGGAAGCTTCCCGACGAACACAGGGTGCTGGAAATCAATCGACTGCTCGGAATCGTGCTGCTTGATTTCAATCAATCGATGCTGGAAGCGGTTCTTACGGGCCGGGGATGCTCCAGGAAGCTGGCACAGATCCTGCTAAGCTCAGGTAGCGGTGCGATACATTAAAGCGCAACCGACTGGAGGAATTCAATGCGAAATCAGAAGAAGATGGCTGGATTACTGGTGCTAGTGGCGCTTTGCCATTCAAATCTAGTCATGGCGGAGGACAATAGGAGCGAGGATAATTGGCGATTCATCATTAGTCCTTTTTCAGGGCAGATGAATTTGCAGCTTCGTTCCGCGCTTCCGTTCAATTACACAGATCCAACTACCGGGGCCTCCGTTTCCCCGGCTATTGGTCGAATCACCGGGCTTACACAATCCGGCACTCTGGATCTTGCCGTGGAAGGGGTAGGACCCCAAAAAGGTGTGCAGATGATGCTACGAAGCGATTCGTTGGTGATTTCAGCGGCTTACACACGGGCCGAGGTGAACTTCACTCCGCTTCGAGACTCGAAGCTTCCCATCGAAAACGCTGGAGGCGGGGCCAACGGAAATGTCTATACAGGTTCCATTGAGTATTACTGGAATATCACCGATTCCATCGCTCCAATGGTTGGTTACACTCATACCGGATTTACTGCACATTACAAGGTTACCAATGCACTATTCAAGACTATTGGGACCAATGTATATGAATCATTTCCGGTTATTGACGCGGACGATGGCTCCCATTCCAACGTGGGCAAACTGGGGATTCGAATCAAGCTACCCATCCAGAGCTGGAGCATAACCCCTTATGTTCAATATGCGTCCAATCGGTATCACATTAATACTCGTCCCACCATTGGTCGTTCCGTTGGCCAGGAAAACCTCATACCTACAGATGCAAACGCCATAGTTCAAGCCTGGACCTATGATGGGGTCGGCAGCGCTATCAATGCAGGATCAATGTCTCAGATTCCGCGAGAGGATCGCAGTGGTGGTTTGATCCTATTCATGGACTATAACAAGTTCCTGAGTCTGAACATTAATGCTCGGCGAAACTGGAATAAAGGGGCATGGAACGTTACTACAACGGCTATGTTTTTCTTTCATCCGAATGTTGGGATTCAGACTTCTTATCTCTATGCTGAACCCGAGGTTACCTTGACGTTCAACCGAAGCTGGATAATAGGTCCGGTCTTTACCGCAACATTCTAGTTAGAAATGATCATTACGCAGGGCGTCCGCAGACATGGATTCTAAGAGTAGGATGCCCTTGCGTATTTTCTTTTTATTGGGATGCCCATGCCAAATTTCTCATGGTTAAGGTTTTCCCATTCTTCTAAGTATCCGTCTTCTCCAGGCGAATCCTGGGTAGTGCCTCCGGATAGTTTTCCAGCAGATATTCCAGCAACTTTTCGCGAATGAAGCAGCGCAGATCATAGGTTTCCGGACTACTGTTGGCGGTGGCCAGAATGCGGAGCTGCATATGATCCTTCATAAACTCGGTCACCTGTACCACGCAGACCTCGCCATTCCATAGCGGTGTACTTTCGACTATGGTTCTGGCTACAGTGCGAATCTCCTCCACCGGCATTCGATAGTCCAGATACACGTATACTGTGCCCAGCAGGTCGGCGGACTGCCTTGTCCAGTTCTGGAATGGCTTGTCGGTAAAGTAGTTGATGGGTACAATTAATCGGCGACGGTCCCATAGTCTGATTACTACATATGTAAGGGTTATTTCCTCGATCCAACCCCACTCATTTTCAACAATTACTGCATCGTCTATGCGAATGGGCTGCGTAATGGCGATTTGAATTCCTGCAAAAATAAGGGCGATGCTCTTCTGAGCAGCAAATCCCAGAATGATTCCCAGTACACCGGCAGAGGCCAGAATGCTCACACCAAATTCGCGCACCTGTTCAAAGGAGAGCGCAGCAGTAATTATGGCAAGGAACAGTATAAATACAATGGCGATGCGTTCAATGATCCTTACCTGTGTGTGCACCTTTCGAGCAGCCAGGTTGTCGCTGGTCTGCATATTGAATCGGCGTAGATAGAGTCGGGAAAAACCCAGCATCATCCGAATTCCCAGAAGCGCTGCCAGGGCAATGCCAGAAAGAAAGAGTACCTGATTGTAAGCGGAGGCAACCTGTTCGGGCACCGGCCCGTAAGCTAACAGAAAATTTCCTGCCACAACGGTTAGAAAGAGAGCCAGGGTTCCGGGATTTCGCACCAGTAATTCCCAGAGCATGCGATTACGACCGTAATCCAGCATCAAGATGCCGGCGTATCGCAGAGCGAATCTAAGGCCCAGAACTATCAGTGCAATGCTCACCAGGCCAAGTATTAGGCGATTGTTCTCTATAAGTGCGAAGGAGACCAGGGGGAGTCCATTCTGCATATCTACAGTTTAAGCAAAGAAATTGGCCCGGGCCAGTGAAATGCAAGCGGGGAACGTCGATGTATTCTAGCAACCAGGTAGCATAATACAGGGATATTCCTGGCTTTCGTTTCGCACATTTAGTGCTTGCCGAATCCCTGATCCGGCAAGAGTTATCCAGAAAAATCTGGCCTGCAATGGGAGGCGTCATGATGCTGGGGCAGGGGTTTGGCCACAAGGCTTTCGGTTTTTTTCGTTTTCCATTCCATGGGTTGTTACTTTCGGCCATTGCGATTGTAGTCTTCTCTCAGTTTTCTCTACCGGCTCAACCTCTGGAGCCGGATGTGGTGGGTGAGCCGGACACCGCCTCTGAAGAGGAACCGGCACCTTCTGATTTTAGATTGGCCATTAATCCCGGAGTGGTCCTGGGTCACGAAGATCTGGTAATCAAGAAAGGTCAGGAGAGCGCTGTTGGATCTTTCGCAGAGATGGATGGAGGTTCTCGACCCTCCTGGCATGTTGATCTAACCACCGCGGACTGGAAGCTCGAGGATTTCGTAGGTATCCATTTGCTTGCCTGGGCCGGCAATCTGGAATTCAAGAAACAGATGATCAGCACTCTGGATGAGCAGGGGCAGCCAGATCGAATCAGTAGCGATCTTGGGACTCGTATGACCGGTTATTACACCGTCATATCACCGGTTCTGTATGTTGGTTCGAATAACAGGTACGACGGATTTCGCTTTGGCTTTGGATATGGTGTTCAGTCCATGCGCATCTCAGGGAATTTTATTTTTCAGAACGAAGATCAAAGGGTACTCCTGTTCTCCCAATCGGCCCCGGATCGATCTGACTTTGTGCGAAACTTGCAGCAGACCACTCTTTTTTCTTCAGGTTTCAATGTTACCGGCGGCGATCCTATTGCTTCTTACTTGATCCTCAATCTGCAGCAGCCCTGGGGATTGGAGACCTACGGAAAATATATTCTATTCCGGGACGGATTCAGCATTCGCGGAAATAACCTGGTGTTACTGAACTATCTAACCCGAGGAGCACCTGCAGGAAAATTGAATCTATCCCTGGAAGAAGCCTACGGAGCCATTTCCCTGGGGAGAAACAATGTCAACATTACCAGAAAAGCGGCGGGTACAGGCTTTATGTTTCTTTCCTGGGGTACCGGTATTCTCTGTCCCACAGATGCCTGCATTTTCCAGGGAAGCTATGGAGTTACGTTTTTTAAAGAAAGGGAATTGCATCTGCAATTCCATCAATTCCGCTTCTCCTATTCCATCAGACTGATTCTACTGTAAGCCAACGCCCATGCCTATGCCTTAACCGGACTTTTTTTGCATCGTCTCTTTCACAATTTGATGCAAGCCTGCATGGATTTCTTTCAATGAATCCAGTAATTCCCGGGCATAGTCCGGATCATTATAAACAAAAACCGCGGCCTGATGGAGCACCAGGTAGTAAAAGGCCAGCCTTGCCTCTACTTTTTCTTTAAAGCGATCCATCACCGTGCCCAGGTCCTTTTCCAGGCGATGGGTCTCTCTCTGTAGCTGGCTCACCTCATCCCGGTTTAGTCGGCGAAGCCCGGGGTACTGTGAGCGCGCCATCATGTAGGCTGGAAGCCATAGCAAAACTCGATCCAGATCATTGTCCTTTTCTTCACCTAGCTGCTGCAGAGTTTCCTGAACTATTCCGGAGTATGAATATGCCGGATCAAACTGGCCTGGCTGTATTATGAATCCATCTCTGTAGAATCCCAGTCCTCTTTCTGCGAAATCTTGCTCCCCATCGTTCAAGAAGCATTCGGCCAGCAGAAAATGAATTCCAGATCTTCCAGGTTGAATACGCTTCGCATACTGAAGAATCTCCTTCGCATTTTCATAGTCCTGAATGCGAATGAGACATTTTCCCAGTTCTTCCAGATCCGAAAAATCTGGATGGGCCATACCTTCTCGCTGGAACTTCTGTCGGTACTGTTCGGCCGCACGTCCCAGCACAGCTTTCATAACTGCGCGAAGGCTCTTTGTATTGCCAAAGCCCTTTTCTTCGGCCACTTCCTGGAACGAGTCCCAGGCTTCCATAAGTCCGGTGCCCGGTCTTGCAGGCTCGGAGGAAGTGAGCTGTTCTTTACGAATGGCCCAGTAGCCCGAGGCATAGAAACCTGCCATATATTCGGTGGTATCGGGCTCAGCCTCCAGAAGGGTGCCGAACTCGGATTTGGCCTCTTCAAAGTGAGCGGCCTGAAGGCTGAATAAAGCTTCTTCGAAGGAGGCCATGCATTACTATCGATAGTTGTCGAAAGTCACCGCATAGGGTAGATCAGATTCGCGGAGGTGTTTCATCACTGATTGAAGATCGTCTTTGCTCTTGCCGGTAACTCGAACGGCATCACCCTGGACTCTGCTTTGAACCTTCAGTTTGGTTTCTTTGATCAATTTATTAACCTGTTTGCACTGGTCCTGCGTTAGTCCGTTCTGAACATCCACTTTGCATTTTACCTGACCAGATACATTCGTATCCAATTCGCCAAAGTTAAATGCTTTCAGGTTAAGATCTCGTTTTACCATTTTGCTCTGAAGCACATCAATCAGTTGTTTCATGTGCAGCTCATCGGAGCTTTCCATTGCCAGGGATTCTTTCTCTTTTTTAATGCTTACATCCACTCCCTTGAAATCGAAGCGGTTGTTCACTTCCTTCAAAGTCTGATCAATGGCGTTGGCCAGTTCCTGCTCGTCTACTTTGCATGCTACATCAAATGAATATTCTGCCACTTTTGTCTCCCGTTGTCCTGTGAATCAGGACCTGTAATCTCTTTTTACTGTTTAAGGACGGATTCGCATCTAATTTCTATTTGCCCAATTGGCTTGTTTGCTATCTGGCTTCACTTGCAGCCATCATGGATTCGATTTCAGAATCCGCTTTCTTGAGAGCATCCGCCAACGAATCCGCATCCGGCCCGCCAGCCTGGGCCATGTCCTTTTTGCCGCCACCTTTGCCACCGATTACCGGGGCCGCATTACGAATCAAGGCCCCGCAGTCGATGCCAGCATCTACTGCCGACTTTGTGGCCATAAAAACAAGCATGGCCCCTTTCTCGGTTTTTGCTCCAATCAATACTACGCAATCACGTTCGCTCTCTTTGAGTCTATCTCCAGCCTGTCTGAGAATCTGCGCATCCAGTCCGTCTTCCTGCAAGGAAAACACTCGAACCTTACCTCTTTTTTGCTCACTGGCTCTTGCCTTTTCTACAATAGCTTCCAGATCCACAGATTGACTGTTGATCTTCTTTTCCAGCTTCAGTCTGGCCTTTTGTTTCTCTCGGAGTTCTTCGTCAACAGTTCTCAATTGACTCTGTAACTTAAGGACTCCGGCCGCACTTTCCAGAGTGGATTGAATTTCGGATGCAGATGGTATTTCCATTTCCGGTTTTATGGACTCAACTTCCCCGGAAAGCTCTGCGGCCTCTTCGGACTTGTTGTCCGATAATAGGTTTTTCATGCCCTGCAAAGCGCCTTCCAGGTTGGATTTTTCCAGCTGGAGCCTGTGAAATTCCTGTTTGAAGTAGTCGGCAACTCCGGGCCCGGCCACTGCTTCAATGCGTCTGTTACCGGCACCGGGGCTACTCTCTTTTAGAATGTGAAAATACTGAATCTGTCCTGTGCGATCCACATGGCATCCACCGCAGAATTCGATACTTAGATCTCCGCCGCCCATGGAGACAACACGTACTTCTTCGCCGTACTTTTCTCCGAAGGTGGCCAGAGCTCCGGACTCCTTCGCCTTTTCTATGGGCAATACTTCTGTTGTAACCTCTGCATCGCTGGCGATCGCCTGATTTACCTGCTTTTCAATTTTTTCCAGATCCTCCGGAGAGATGCGATTGGGATGCGAAAAGTCAAATCGAAGATAGTTATCTGCCACAAGAGAGCCAGTCTGCAGAATGTGGTCTCCCAGGATATCTCTCAAACTTTTGTTTAGCAGATGCGTGGCGCTATGATGTCGGGTCAGTGCCAGTCGTCGCTCTTCATCGATTTCCATGTCTACGGACTGGCCTTCGGAGATTTCGCCGGTTTCCATTCTACCCAGATGCAGGATTAAATCGCCTTTTTTTCTGGTATCTTCTACGCGAAATACCCCTGAATCGGAGCGAATCCAGCCTTTGTCCCCCAGTTGTCCGCCACCTTCTGGATAAAAGCAGGTCTCTTTCGTTATGACCATGCATCGCTCTTTGCTGGGTGCTTTCAGAGCGGTTCCTGTGTGATCTCCTTCGGCAAGGGCTTCCACTGTACTCTTGCGCTGAAAATCATGATAGCCTTCGAAGTCTGTGCGATGACCCGTAGGAAGTTTGAGATCCGAGGGCAATTGAACATCCGCCCACTTCGATGCGGACTGAGCCATTTCGCGCTGATGTTCCATTTCCTTTTCGAATTCCTTTAGATCCACTTTCATGCCGGCTTTCTCCGCCAGCTCAATGGTCATCTCCAGAGGAAACCCATAGGTATCATAAAGCCGGAATGCCTGGGAGCCAGAGAAGGTTTTCGCCTTCTTCTTCTGATGTTCATCCAGATACTGCTGCCAGATCTTCATTCCTGTATCCAGAGTACGGAGGAATCGTTTCTCTTCGTCTTCCAGGGTCTTTTGAATCTTATCTGCAGATTTCTTTAGTTCTGGATAGAACTCATCATAAATATCTACAATGGTAGGCACCAGACTATACAGCAGAGGGGCCGAAACGCCCAGTTCCCGGGCAAACAGGCAGGCCCTTCGCAGCATCCTGCGAATTACATAACCTCGTCCATGGTTATCCGGAAGTATTCCATCGCCTATGGCGAAACTGGCGGATCTCGCATGATCTGCAATGACCCGGTAGGCAGACAGAATATGATAGGATGAATCTTCGGAGGGAGCTTCCAGACCCATTGCCAGAATGGACTCTTTTGTTCTTTCGCGTAGCTGGATGAGCTCCGAAGTTTCGTATACGCTTTCAGTGCCATTTAATAGAGCAACGATTCGCTCCAGTCCGGCACCGGTATCAATGCCTTTGGAGCGAAGAGGAGCCAGATTGCCTTCCCGGTCCTGATTGTACTGATTGAAAACCAGGTTCCAGTACTCCATGAATCGATCGCAGTCATTTCCCGGTGCGCATGTTTCTGGATTTCCGCATCCGCCTTCCTCGGCGCATTTTTCCGGACCTCGATCCAGATAGAGTTCTGTACACGGACCACAGGGCCCCGAGTCGCCGGCCGGACCCCACCAGTTATCTTCTTTTCCCAGGCGAGTAATTCGCTGTTCCGGCACTCCGATGTCCATCCATAGATCTTTGGTTTCATCATCATCGGTGTAGATAGTAATATGAATCTTCTCCGGGTCCAGTTTGAGAACCTCTGTAGAGAATTCGTAGGCCATGGCCACGGCCTCTTTCTTGAAGTAGTCACCAAAACTGAAGTTACCGAGCATTTCGAAAAAGGTTAAATGTCGGGCGGTTTTTCCTACGCTTTCCAGATCAGTGGTGCGCAAACATTTCTGAATGGTAACTACTCTTCCTGAAGGAGGATCTTCGGATCCTTCAAAATAGGGCTTGAACGGCACCATGCCAGCCGAGGTAAAGAGCAGGGTGGGGTCGCCCGCAGGTAGCAGGCTGGCTGAGGGAAGCTTTAGATGCTTCTTTCCTTCAAAGAATTTATACCATTCGCGGCGCAAAGTGGCGGGCGTCCAATCCATAACAGGACGGTGCTTCGGACTGCTTTTTCCAGTCAATCCAATCGGATGGCTATTGTTTTGCATGACGTGCTGACTCCCGGTTCCAATTTGACCATCGACTCCATGAACGGACTGCGAAAAGCCCTCATTTCAGGCCTTCTGGGCCTATGCTCTCTTCTCCTGTCCTGCGGCTGGATGGGAGAGGAACCTCTAACTTTCCTGGAAGGGGAACAGGTCATTTCCCGCACCGATGCCCTGGACCAGCTCAAGCTTGGTGTCGTTGTGCATTCCCAGGGATGCCCGATCATGGAACCTGCGGCTCAATACAGCCTGAACGGTGAATTTCAGGATATACTCAGTCGTACTCATTATTATAAGAGTAAAGTGGACCAGTGTTTCGTACTTTTAGTAGCCACTCCCTGTCCATCCGCCACCAATACCACCATATCCGCCAATTTCTATGAAGCGATTGTTCGCTCCTGCAATCCCGGACCTGCTACCTGACTTTTGCTCATAATTCCGGCATCTTCGCAGAAATCCGTGCTTTCCTGTGCAGAAACCGTGGGTTCCCTGCAATAGTAAATATCCCGGGACGGTCCGGATAGGGGTTCATTCTCCACCTTTTCATGTCCGGGTCCTTTCCTGGCAGGCCCGGTAGAGATCAAGGAACCTGAAGTTTTGAACTCTGCCATTTTCGGGCCGGATTATTTCCGAAAGAGTAGATTCTCGCCGGAAGTGGACCACCCCGCTGCGCCGCATGAGACGTAATGGAATCGGCTTTTTTTTCCAGAAATTGAGCATTTTTTCTGGATTTATTCCCGCGCTCCATTTATTCTCAGCGATGGGGAGCCGAAGCTTCCATTGGGAGAACTCGAATGAAACGGACCCTGTTATATTCAATAAGCGCGGCGCTGCTTCTAACAAGCGCACTACTGGTTCCTACCTTTGCTGAAGATCCGGCGGAAGAGGAAAAGAAAGAAGTGGATCCGATGCGGACCTGTGATGATCGATCCAAGCAGGATGCACTGAACAGTGTGCAAAAAGAGCAAGGATTGATCCTGGCTGAACAATCCTGGGGGAACAATCCTCAGGAATCCCAGTATCGATCCGAGGTTACCCGACTTCTAAAGCTGGAAATCGAAAACGTAGGCAAGGCAGTAGAGGATATCGAAGCCAAGCACAAAGAACTGATTCGATTGGATCGGTTCAGTGGACTGACCAATTATCAGGAAATTGTCCTGGAGGACAATCCTGGCTCCTGGAGAAACGGAATCTTTGTAAACTCCAAAAAGGTTCTGGCCATGCACTATGGTCCCAACGGAGAGCTAAAGTGCCTGGTGCTGGATTCCATGGAGCGAGGTGTTTACAATACAAGCCTCTGGACTCGCAAGGTGCTGAAGATGTATTATCCCTACATTCAGACCATGGAGCTGATTACCAGAAAGCAGCATTATAATCCGGATCCAGAAACCCTGGAAAAAATGTCTCCGGAGGTTCAGTTGCAGGCATTCCGGCTGGTTTTCTCCAACCTGAGAACGGCCCTGTATTCCATGGACATGATGATTGCTGCTTATTATGATCGCAGAAATAAAAGAAATGAGTGGCAAATCGATCTTTGATTTCGTCTATTTAAAAGAAGCCCGGAGTTCAGGGCTTTCAACTCGCAATATCTGAACACTTCTCCCGCTCAGGCCCCGAAAGGGGCCTTTTCTTTGTACATCTGGACCGTTGCTCAAGGGCGGCCCCTTGAGTTTTCGCCTGTAACTGCATTGGATACCTATTCGGCGGCTGAGGGAGGCATCGCCCCGGATTGGAGGATTCTTTAAGGCCCGGCCTGAGTCAGTCACAGACTGCTAATCTGCCAAAAACGGTTTTACGTGCCTGCTTCCAGGGCAAATCTGGCCTCAATGGCTCGCATTCGTTCAACTACCATACTCTGCGTCCGTCGCAACGGTCAAACGGCGATCGGAGGCGATGGTCAGGTTAGCATGGGCAACACAGTAATGAAAGGTGGGGCCCGGAAAATCCGTCGTCTGGATGGAAAAGATATCGTAGCAGGCTTTGCCGGTTCCGCCGCAGATGCCTTTACTCTATTTGAGCTCTTCGAGAAGAAAGTGGAGCAATACAGGAGCCAGCTCAGCCGAGCCGCTGTGGAACTGGCCCGGGAGTGGAGAACGGACCGTATGCTTCGTCGTCTGGAAGCGCTGCTAATTGTTGCCGATCCGAAAGAAGCCTTTTTAATTTCCGGAACCGGGGATGTAATTAGCTCCGACGATGGTATTCTTGCCATAGGCTCCGGTGGTAACTACGCTCTGGCAGCAGCCAGAGCCCTTCTCGAAAACACGGATATGAGCGCCCGGGATATTGTTGACCGAGCCATGAATATTGCCGGCGACATCTGTGTATTTACGAACAACAACATTAGTATTGAAGTGCTGGAGGATTCCTGATTCGCCGGGAGCCCAGCCAGAGGAATTCATGTCAGATCATCTAGAAGAAAGGATTAGCGTGGAGACCATGACACCCACGCAGATAGTTGGCGAACTGGACAAGTATATTGTTGGTCAGCGAGATGCAAAGAAAGCTGTGGCCATCGCCATTCGAAACCGAGTCCGTCGTCAGCGCGTGGAGGATTCATTTCTCCAGGAAGAAATCTATCCCAAAAACATTGTAATGATTGGTCCCACCGGTTGCGGTAAGACCGAGATTGCCCGCCGCCTGGCTAGATTAAGCGGGGCTCCCTTTGTTAAAGTGGAAGCCACCAAATACACTGAAGTTGGTTATGTTGGTCGAGATGTTGAGTCCATGATTCGGGATCTGGTATCCGGTGCTGTGAACCTGGTAAAAAAGGAGTTCCAGGCCACCGTAGAAGAACAGGCGAGAAAGAATACAGAGGAACGCATACTGGATGCACTGCTTCCCGGTTCCAGCTCTAAATCCAGCAGTGCCTCTTCATCAGGTGGAATCGGCGATCTGAGCGATTTCGCACGCAATTTGCAGAGGTCCTTTGAGCAAATGACCGGTCAGGGCAGCTCTTCTGAATCGCAATCCGCCGCAAATGCAGAAAGCGCCCCTGTTCAGAGCACAGCGTCATCCGATGGAAACGGCCAGGAAGATGCAGAGAAAAAGGCGCGAGTCCGGGAATTGATGCGCCAGAAACTGAAGGCCGGAGAATTCGATGACAAGGAAATTGAAATCGAAGTTTCCAGCCAATCTTCGCCCATGGTTCAGGTATTGTCCGGACCAAACATGGAAGAGATGGATATGCAGCTCCAGAACATGCTGGGCGACATCATGCCCAAAAAAAGCAAGCGGAGAAAGGTATCTGTAGAAGATGCGCGAAAGATCCTTTTTAATGAAGAGCTGGAGAAGCTCGTTGATCCAGAAAAGGTACAGTCCGAGGCCGTACGTCGCACCGAGCAACTTGGTATTGTGTTTATCGATGAAATTGACAAGGTTTGCGGAAAGAATGCGGGGGGCAGTCCGGATGTAAGCCGGGAAGGCGTTCAGCGAGATTTACTTCCCATTGTGGAAGGCGCCACTGTGAATACGCGACATGGTCCGGTAAAAACCGATCATATACTGTTCGTGGCTGCCGGTGCATTTCATGCCACTCGCCCATCGGATCTAATTCCTGAGCTGCAGGGACGTTTTCCCATTCGAGTGGAACTGGAAAAGCTAACGGAGAAGGACTTCTTACAGATCCTTACCGGCCCGGAGAATTCCCTGACGCGTCAGGCTCAGGCTTTGCTGGCAACCGAGGATGTGGATCTTACTTTTTCTGACGACGGCCTGGAAGAAATCGCATCCGTGGCTTTTCGCGTAAATGATCAGACCGAAAACATTGGTGCCCGCCGACTGCATACTATAATGGAGCATCTACTTGAAGAGGTGTCCTTTCAGGCCCCGGATATCGAAAACAAGAAAGTGGTGGTGGATCGGGCCTTTGTGCAGGATCGACTGCAATCCATAGTGGAGAATCGAGATCTGAGCCAGTACATTCTGTAGTCGAAGGCTGTAGTGCGGCTCTTAGGAGCCACAGGTTTCGCAAAAAACATGGAAGAAAACAAAGAATCCAAGAGTGCCGGGGATCCGGCAGAGAAATCGTCCAACGGTGCCCCTTCGCGTCCAACTGAATCGCGAGAATCATCTGCAGGATCCGGCGAAAGCAAACTTGAGGGCCTGGATCTTTCCAGGCTAAGTGGCTTTCTGCAGAAATGGGCCATTCGCGTTCTGCCGGAACAGAAGCCTCCTCAGGAAGTACCTCCGGCGCCGGACTCAGGGTTCTCCATCGCACTGTTTCTATTGAAGTTACTCCCCTGGGTTACCGGAGTAGGCTTTCTTCTGTCCATGTTCTGGGACTTCAGCGGCACAGTAACCCTGCCGTTTCGAGATCATACCCTGGAATTGAAAGGACTGCTTCGCATGCTTACCGTATCCGGGCTCATCGGATTCGGAACCAACTGGGTGGCCATCAAGATGCTATTTCATCCCAGACATAAAAGGCCTCTACTGGGACAGGGACTTATTCCATCCCGCAAAGAACGCATCGCGCTGAAGCTGGGTGAATCCATCAGTCGAGAAATCATCAATCCGGAGCTCATTCTGGAGCAGATTCGGGAATCCGGACTTATTACTCATCATCGGGAAAACCTTACGCGAACCATTCGAGAGGTCATCAATCAACCTGAGTTTGTAAACGATGTCATTGATATGGCGGAGCATTACATTCAGGGCTTCATTCGCTCGGATGAATTCAAGAGAAACATCAAACAATTCGTAAAGGGCATCGACTTCGAAGATGTAGGCGGACTGGAAAGTGGAGTACTGAAGCTGTATCGGCTTTTTTCCGGGGACAAGGATGTAAGCGAAAGACTGGAAGAGCTGGTAGATTCCATGACGTTTACCATGGATCATTATGAAGACCAGCTCGTGGAGTATCTGCATCATCTGCCAGAAATGATGGAAAAAAGAGGCGATGTTCTGGAAGAGGCAGTTTTGAACGGCGTACTCTTCCTGGTTGAGCAAATCAATGTCCAGGAAATCATCACCGACAACCTGCGAAAGCTGGATGAAATTCGCCTGGAAAGATTGCTTTTGAATTCCACTTCCGATCAATTACAATACATCCAGTACCTGGGATGTTTTCTGGGTATTCTGGGAGGATTCTTGATCTGGGAACCTCTGGTAACGTTCCTGATACTGGGAACTATCGTAGGGTCCATATTCGGTCTGGATTATCTCCTGCTAAGAATGTCACGAAAGTAACCCGGTTCGAACGGTTCTTGCAGCATGGAACGGCAGGTATTCTTGCATCGAAGCGCTGTCGAATAGCTGTGCGAAGCGCCAGTGCGTTTTAGAATCCGGCGGAAGCAGTCTAAACGAAGAGGCCATTCTCATTCTCGGTTAATCATTGATTTGCTCAATGATCCTTCCTCGATGACCCCACCGAGTATTCTCCAAAGGATTGGATCTTCTTTTCCAGGAAATCAGCGTAGGGTACCAGCTCTCCCTCACGATACGATCCGGAAATTGCCCCGCCTTTGTAAGGCCAGGGAATGAGAGTGCCGGGGGATGGCTCAAAGAAAAATGGCATACTGAGTCTGGAGCCAGAAGGAGTTCGCACTCGATGTCTTGTGGCTTTCAATCTATGGCCACTCAGGAATGCCAGAAGATCTCCGAGGTTCATGACGATGGCCCCTTCTGTTGGCGGAACTTCCCTCCACTGGCCATCCGGAAAGAGCGCTTCCAGTCCTCCGGTATTGTCCTGAAAAAGAAGAGTGATAAATCCTGAATCTGTATGATCTGGAGTGGAGTAGGTTAACTCGTTTGGCGACTGAAAAGACTGCGACTGTGTATTCCCAGGATAATGTATGATGCGAAAGGTGGACATACCGTCGGCGAAATCCTTTTGCATCCAGTCCTGTCTGTGGCCCAGGTAAAGACCCAGAAGCGAAAGCATGTAAAGCCCCAGTCGGGTAAGCTCTGCATGCATTTTCTTGAGGGTAGCTTCAAATCCCTGGATCTCCGGCCACCTTAACGTTTCCGGGAACCGCGAATCCGGGGAACTACATTGACCGAACTCAAATCCTTCTTTCTGAGATGGATCTCCGGCAATTACAGGGAAGTAGCCGCGATAGGAATTACTATTGGAAGGCAAAAATCGCTGTGTGGCAAATTTGATCTTTGCTTCGCTTTGTAGATCAAAGAATTCCTGGCACATAGAAAAGCACCGATCACTCAGCCCTTGCTGGATGCCATGATTCGTCAGGATCAAAAAGCCAGACTCTGAAGCAGCTTTTCCCACTGTTTCTATCAGAGCCTGGTTTCCGGGGAGATCGGGCCTATTCTTCAGATCCATCGCTGGAAAATAACTCATCTTATTCCAGAGGACTCCTCCGCACAGGAAAGCAATCAAAAAGCCATTTTTTTACTCCAGATGCAGCGCTCAGTTTGCTACTTCGGCGCGAAGGGCCTGCATCCCATTTTCCACGGTAACAATCGGTTCGTAGCCCAGTTCCTGTCTCGCCCGGTCAATCCGAATGGTGCATTCGCGGCCCATTAGATCCGTGGGAAAGCGCATAAGAGGTGGTTCCGATTTCGCTCCAACCATGCGAAAGCTACCTTCCACCAGGCGGGCGGCAGTGCTGGCCAACCAGGCCGGAATCTTTTTCTCAGGAAGGCGCACTCCCTGGGTATCCATCATAGCCGTCAGAAACTCTTTAAACGTTCTATTTTCACCATCGGTTATGAAATAGGCCCGCCCGCTGCGGCCTGCCGTTAGCGCAAGTTCTACAGCATGTACCAGGTTATCGATGTATGTGGTGGAGGTAAGTGCTGTTCCCCCTCCGATCCACATGAACTTTCCTTCATCCACCATTTGTTTTAATACCCTGCGAACCGACGTGTCTCCTGGCCCCCAGACGAAACGAGGACGTAACACAATCCTTTCCATCCCGGATTCATAGTTCAAAACCAGCCTTTCTGCCTCTCCTTTGCTTTCGCTGTACAGGTAAGGAGTTCTGGCCGGATAGGGATAGGTTTCATCGATCTCGTGCATGTTCTGGCCACGAAACAGGGCAGCCTCGGTGCCCATGTGAATGAATCTGCGAACACCGGCCTGGCTGGCCGCATCAAGCAGTGCACGGGTTCCTTCTACGTTTCCCTTAAAGAAATCCTTTCGGCTCCCCCAGGGGCCAACGAAGGCGGCACAGTGAACGATGCAATCCACTCCGGTAAGATCAATGCCCTCCAGGTTATCCAGGGATCCCCGAACCGGTTTCGCGCCCAGACCCTTAATTCTGGCATCGCTAGATTCAGATCGGGACATGGCCAGGATCGTATGCTTGTGGGCCAATTTATTGACTATGGCTCCTCCTACGAATCCGGAGGCACCTGTGATAAATAGTTTCATGGCTATATTCTACAATAAATAGACTGGAAATCGACCGGATTCATGATCCGGGACTTTTTCGATTGCCTGCTTTTTGCCATGGGCATCCTTCGAACTGTGATCTTCTGGGCCATTCCGGTACTCCTGGGCTCTTTGCTGAGCTTTTTGCTTTGCATGGGTTTTCTCATTCGGCCTCAGAAGCGCCTTCCGGATATGGCCGGTGCGGGAATGATGGTTTCTCTTGGAGTCTGGCAGGGCCATACTGGATTGATTCTATCTAGAGTTCCGGATTCGGTGCTGGTCTGGACTGGAGCAATACAGTTTCTTGCCGCCCTGGTATTTCCACTTCTATTCTGGACCTACGGTTCCCGGCTCTTGAGACCGGACAGTTCTGCGATGCTGGCTCGCCGTTTGCTCATTGGCATCCCACTTGTGGGAATGGCATTGATTCTATCTCGTCTGGAAGCTCTGACTCTGGAGGCCTTTTCCAGGCTATCCATAGCACAGTGGTCCCATCCGGATTCGCCCCATCGTGATTGTTTGCTCTATACAATTTCCTATCTACCCCGGTTGGCCTCTGTATTGGTGGCCCTTCAACTAATCTGGATTGCCTGGAGAAATCGAGAGCTGGTGCCGGGTCCGGCCAGATTCTGGATTCCCATGCTTGCCGGCATGGGTGGTCTTGGAACAGCCATTAGCGTCTTTGCGCAATATCGGCTGGCACTGGATGGGCCATGGCATGGAATGGGTGCGGCCATTATCACCTTTTCAGTATGCGGATTATTCCTGTATTTACAGCGATTCCCTGCGGTCAGCAGGGTTCGAAAGCTCAGCACGGATTCGCAGTCGCTGATTCAGGAAATTCAGAATCTCATGGTCCAGGAAAAGCTTTTTCTTGTGGAAGATTTAAACCTGGCATCTATGGCTCAGGCATTGTCTGAAAAGCAACCTGTGTCCCGCGAAATGCTTTCCGGGATCATCAATGCTCACTGGAAGCAAAACTTCAATCAATTCGTCAATGGATACCGCGTAGAGGAAGCCTGTCGTAGGCTCAGGCAAAGCGATGACAGCATTCTTGGCATCGCCATGGATGTGGGTTTCAATTCAAAGTCAGTGTTCAATCAGGCTTTTCGCAACCGAACCGGCCTTTCTCCCGGAGAATACCGAAAAAAGCATCGGCCTATGGAATCCGGGACGTGACGGCTCACAGTCGTTGCTTTGCCGGTCCTTCTTCTGACTGAATCCCTTTTGCAGAGCGGTGTGCGAAAGACTCAACAGTGCATGAATCTTCTGATAGGCGCACCGTGCGGACAGAAGCAGGAAGGCAATCCTGCTAAACCTGTAAGTGATGGACGAACAATCAGAAGGAATAATGAGCGATGAATGATGGTCTTCTGCAGGAATAATCAGCGATGAGATTACTATTCGATAATTCTACTTGTCACAGGTAGCATGTGAAAGACTATTCAGGTAAATCCTATGGAGTATCTGCACTATTATCAGGACAAGATAGTCTTCGAAACATTACAGCATTGTTTGATTCTGCTATATAGTCTACCGTTTGCACTGATTCTGGGGGTGGGCACAGGCTTTCTGGTAGCAGATAGGCCATTTCTTAGATCTGCAGTACTTGTGATATCCAGTGCGATAATGACCGTACCTGGATTGGCGCTGTTTGGCATAATGGTCGTGGTACTTGCTCCGCTACAAATGGGTATAGGTGTTGCTCCTGCGGTGGTGGCCATAACACTCTATTCTCTATTGCCGGTGGTACGAAATACTACCACGGCACTGAATTCAGTGGATCCCTCTGTGATTATGGCAGCACGATCCATGGGAATGACATCCAGACAGATTCTGTTTCGCATCAAGGCTCCGCTCAGTATTGCTACCATTATGGCAGGGGTGCGTAATGCAATAGTTATGGGAGTCGGTGTGGCTGCCTTTGGATTTATGGTGGCTGCTGGTGGGCTTGGGTACTTCATCTTCTCCGGTATTGCTCGAAGCAACTTGCAGATGGTACTGACCGGGGCCGTATTGATCTCTGTACTGGGAGTAGGACTCAACTATCTATTTCTCTATCTCGAAAAAAGGATTCAACCGGATCATGATCGAATTCAATAATGTACATAAACGATTCGACGAAACTGTTGCCGCAGATGGGATCAATATCGTATTTCCCGATGGCGAGATTTCCGTTCTTATCGGTCCATCCGGATGCGGTAAGACCACGCTGATGAAAATGATTAATCGGCTGGAGAATCCAGATTCGGGTACTGTGTCCATCAATGGCAGCCCGGTAGGCGAAAGGGACCCAGTGGAGCTCAGGCGAAGCATCGGATATGCGATTCAGGAGGTTGGACTTTTTCCTCATTATACCATCTATGACAACGTGGCTCTGGTGCCTGGATTGCTGAAGTGGCCGGCTGCGAAGACAAAGGAAAGAGTAATGGAGTTGCTCGATCTGGTGACTCTGGACGAAAGCTATGCGGATCGGTATCCTGCACAGCTTTCGGGAGGAGAGAGACAGCGCGTAGGTCTGGCCCGAGCGCTGGCTGCTGACCCTGATATCTTGCTTATGGATGAACCGTTTGGAGCCATCGATCCCATCAATCGAGGAACCATTCATAATACATTTCTTGGCATACAGGAAGAATTGAAAAAGACCATCGTCTTTGTTACGCATGATATGCAGGAAGCGGTGAAGCTAGGCGATAGGGTGGCTATCCTGAATCAGGGTCGTGTAGTTCAATTTGATACTCCCGAGCAAATACTTTCCAATCCAGAATCGGACTTTGTGGCCGAGCTACTGGGAAAAGACCGCAGAATCCAGATTCTTTCCCTGAAGAAGAACCTCGAATATGCTAGCATGGAAAATGTAGTTACATTGCCTTCTGGATCGACGTCCGAAGATGTGCGCATGCAGCTGGAAGAGAAAGGGGAGAGCATTGCATTTCTTGTTTCACCGACCGGGCAACTGACGGCCAGATACTATCTGGATGGGGCCAGGATTCGCCTGGATGAAAAGCCATTGCATCTGGATCGCAAAATGGACTTACGCGAAACGCTGTCCATTATGCTGGAAACCGGCGAAAGGTTATTACCTGTTACCGGGAAGCAGAGATCGTTTCTGGGGGTGATTCGGCTGGAACATCTAGTGGATGAGGTGGCCAGCCTGTGATCTGGGATTACGCTCTGGAGAATGCAGATCGGGTTAGCTTTCTGTTGTTGCAGCATCTGGGACTGTTCGCATTATCCATGGTTCTTGCTGTAATCACCGGTCTCGTGCTTGGAGCGCTGGTTGCATCGCCTGCTCTGCAGCGCTATAGTAGAACGGTGCTGTCGATTTCGGCAGCCACACAGGCCATTCCTCCTGTGGCCGTAATTGCGCTGGCCTTTCTATTTGCTGGCATAGGAGCTCTTCCGGTAATCCTGGCGCTCTATCTTTACAGTATTGTACCGGTGCTTTTTAATTCCGTATCTGGTCTTACATCCGTACCGGAGGCAGTCATTCGGGCCGGGCAGGGCATGGGCTTCACGGAAAGTCAGGTATTGTTTCGCATTCGCTTTCCCCTGGCCGGTTCGATTATCATGGCCGGAATCCGAAGCGCTGCCACCATCAATATTGGTGCTGCCACTATTGCATCTATCATTGGTGGCGGAGGTCTGGGGGATCTAATATTCATGGGATTGAAACTCTATCGCATCGATATGATCTTTGTAGGCGCTATCCTCTGTGCAGTTCTGGCTCTGGCTGTGGATCTGGTCCTGGCACTGTTCCAGCGTTCTCTGCATCGCTGGGAGGAGGCAGGGGCTTGAATCTTTTATTCGATATGGTTGGGATATGGCGAAGTTATGCCTCTGGAAAAATAGAATCGAAGCTTCCAGGTCAATCATCCGGAAGGCCTCCACCGGAATTGCGGAAACGGCTGACTCGATGCTCCTTCGGAAGCATTGAGCCACGGAAGTGGGTTTATCCGGGGAATTCGAAGTTCTTCGGGCAGGCTGCATCTGTAATTCAGGCGTTTCGCATCTTCATCGTCTTTTTCCTTTTGATGTCTGCCAGCTGTCTGCGAAGTCCCAATACCATTGTCATTGGTTCCAAGCCTTTCACGGAATCCTATATTATGAGCAGTATGGCCAGTCTACTGCTTCAACAGGAAGGCTACAACGTTCTGGAGCGCTTTGGTGTTGGTAGCATGATAGCCAGGCAGGCACTTCTTGCACATCAAATTGATCTGTATCCGGAATACACAGGTACTGCCTATACTCTCTATCTGGATCGATCATCCGAAGGGATTCTGTCCGGCGAAGATCTATATAAAAGGGTTCGGGAGCTGGATCGAAAAAACCAGGTCGCCTGGCTGGATCGCTCGCGAGTTAACAATACCTACGCGATGGCTGTAAGAAAGGAAAACCAGAAAAAGATCGGAACCACTCTATCTGATCTCGCTCGCTATAACCGACGTCATCCTGGAGAGCTCGTATTCGGAATCGACCATGAGTTTTACGAGCGCCCGGACGGTTTTAAAACCATGGCCAGGGCCTATGGTCTTGAGCTCAATCCCGATCAGGTTCGCACTATGGAAATAGGATTGAGTTTCGAATCCATTTCCAGAGATCAGATCGATGTTGCGATGATCTATTCTACGGATGGCAAGCTCCGCAAATATGACCTGGCTGTTCTGGAGGATGATCGAAACTTCTTTCCCGTGTACAATGCCTGTTTCAATGTTCACTTGAAGACCCTGCAGAAGCATCCGGAAATTCGCACAATTCTGGCTCCGGTGGCGCGGATTCTGGACAACGAATCCATGCAGGAGCTGAATTTTCGCGTGGATGGTCAATCCCGTCCGGCCTTTCTGGTGGCCAAAAACTATCTTCGTAAGCAGGGACTTCTGAAACCGGATCCTTGATGGGTCTTAAACGGAGGGCAGTGAAAGCATCTCCTGCTGGGCCTGGCGCGCATGAGAAATCTCTCCCCGTTACGGCTGCTCAATCTAATTGACAGCGCTCATCCCTTCGGACGTCTATTTCCCGGAGGGCAATCATGAAATTTAAGGATAAGAAGGATTTTCTTACGACGTCAGAGCTGGAGTGGAATCGTTTTCTGGATTTGCTGAAGGATCTGGATGAAAAGGAAAAGCTGGACAACTCCGTATGGGGCGAAGGCTGGAACATTCGAGACATGATGGCCCACATCCATGAATGGCATAACATGGTGCTTCGCTGGCATAAAGAGGGCGCCAAGGGAACGGTGGAGATGCCGGCCCCGGGTTATAAATGGAGCGAAACACCCAAGCTGAACCATGACATTTTTGAGAGATACCGTACTATGAATCTCAAGGAAGCCGAAAAGAAGATGAAATCCACCCACGGAAAGCTCTTCAAGCTGGCTGAAGGGTTGAGCGAAAAGGAATTGCTGGAGCCCGGTCAGTTCCCCTGGTGCGGAAAGAATGCCATTACCACCTATCTGGCGGCGGCCATCATTAGTCACTATCGCTGGGGGCAGAAAAAGATCAAGGACTGGAAGAAATCCAGGAAATAGTCCCTTACAGGTTATAGCGCTCTTGTGTCTGAGATTTGCATTCCCATTTAGGTCAAATTAGATGCGCCGCATTATGATCTGGACGTTTCCGATCCTTTCTTGTTGCCGATATTCGGCTCTGCTCCGCGGTCGCATTGTAATCTATTGCCGTTAAATTAGTTTCCAGACATGCCCAGCTTCTGCAGTTTGGGCTGAATTACGAAGATGCAGTACGGATTGCTTTTGTTCTGATTGAAATAATCCTGATGGTAATCTTCGGCCGGATAGAACTTCTCCAGAGGTTCTATCTGAGTGACAATGGGATCTTTGAACTGCGGCTGCCAGGTTTCTACTGATTTTCGCGCAATCTCAGCCTGACGTTCATCATGAGTCAAAATAATGGAACGATATTGGGTACCGGTATCGTTTCCCTGCCGGTTTAGAGTTGTAGGATCATGGGAAGCCCAGAATACCTCCAGGATCTGTTCGTAACTTACGGTTTCTGGATCGAATGTGATTTGTACAACCTCTGCATGTCCTGTCTTGCCTGAACATACGGATCTGTAATCTGGATTGGGAACGTTGCCTGCCGAGTAGCCGGACACTACCGATTCCACTCCTTTGATTCTTTGATATACCGCTTCCAGGCACCAGAAGCAGCCGCCGCCTACAGTTGCAATTTCGCTCATTGACTACAGTTTAGGGAGGTCCTACTGGCTCGGACAGAAGAATTTGCGGTGGTTTCGGGGACTCTTTCCGGGACTCACCGAAGCCCGATCTTCCAATATCTCGGTGAATCCATTGTCCTCAATCTCCGAGCCGGAGCCAGATCAGACTTTTCTAGCGTCCGGATCCTTCGCAGAAAGAAGGCGTTTTCGAAGCCACAGCGCGCTGGCAATGTTGGGAATTAGCAGAAACCAGGTACCAAATGGTGCCAGCACGAATCCAGCCAGGGGGGCAGGTAATGCTATTCCGAATGCCATGGTCAGGCTCAATGCACCTAGAGGAGAAAATATCACAAACCAGCGGGGAAACCAGGTTCTACCGCTCAAGACTCCTACAGCATGCCAGAGCGTACCTGCATAAAGAGCAATCAATGCGGTCAGATCTCCCATAAGGAAATGCTCTAGAATGAATCTTTGAGCCTGTGCGAAAAAAACCGGGTCCTCGCTTCCGGTTACCGCTCGTGCTTGCTCCAGCACACTCAAGAATGCCCAGCCCGCATGTTGAATACCGCCAATCATCAGAACCGCGTAGGCAAGCAGTGCGATGGGAATATGTGCAAGCCAGATCCCCGCTCGTCGCATGCCTGCGAACCAGTTGAAGTATGTCAGCGCATAAAAGGGATACAACCATCCCGCTGTCTGTCCGAGCAGAACCAGCCAGTGTGGTCGGCCATTAGCATTCTGTATTACGTCCAAAGCAGCCGGCGAAAAATAGTCCAAACCGGAGAGGGAGGCCGAGTAGCCATAGATGTAATCACACACTCCGTTCCAGAGAATCAGGACAGTAATAAAAACACCGGTAAAAAGCAGCGCGTAGCGATTGTTGATGTTGAATGCGGTGAATTTTCTTTCGGGGTTTTCCGATTTCTCCTCGATTGATGTATTTGCAGCAATCTCCATATTTCTTCCTCTGGCCCGGCTGGCTCTGACTACTTCTGGGCCCCGAATGTATCGGCGCTTTCATTACTACCGACAGGGTTTCAGAAGCTTTATTTAGATTCCATCGCCCATATGATCTTTTCCAAAATCCAGATGAGAGCGAATCTTTTCCAGCATGGAATCGGGAATACGAACTCCCAGGTCTTCCAGTCTGCTCTTGTATTTACTAAAAGATATACTGTGCGGGGACCATCGATTCAATCCATCGAATACAGCAGCCAGCTCCGAGCGAAGCCCGTTTACGAGAGCAGGATTGGCCATCAGTCGATTCAGATAGGGCTTTAGAACTCTTGCATTCACGCATCTGCAGATTGATCTATAAAAAGCGAACCTAAACAGTGCAGGGGACATGGCATCACCGCGTTCCAGTTCTTCATCCAACAGATTTAGGTTCAGGCAATCTACCACCTGAATTTCATAGGGGCGTACAACATACTCTCGAATCAAAGTTCGAATCAAAAGATTTTCAATCTGATGTCTGGTTCTACAATGGGTGTCGTCGCATTCACCACGATAGCTCTTTTCGCAGGCAAGGTAGAGCACAAAGTCTACATCCGAGTTTGTGTCTGCCTGGCCGAAATTTACAGAGCCCACAAAGTCAAAGGCTACCTGGTAGCCGGCGTCCTGGATCATTCGTGCGAACTTACGGAAGTCGCGCATGCGATTCTTGCTGTGCGAAGTTTCATACTCTCGAAAGTATCGCTTGATCAGGTTGTAATCCTCGATTACTGGATGTTGGGCAAATGGATTCAAAGCTGCTCCAGGGCCAGTTCTGGCCAGGTCTAAGCAAATAGCTCAACAGGTTGTCCGGCATGATCCCGAACAAAACCACTTAGATCCAGGTGCGATTGGTCCAGATGTTCCAGAGCCCTGGCTTTCAATTCCTCGCCTTCAAGAGTTACCAGTAGCAGGTCCTGTACTTCATTGCCTGCGAGTCTGCGTAGCTTCAACTCCTGAAATTTTCTGCCATCCATGGTAATCTCGGCAAAGATACCTCCTGGTTGCCAGCCATAGGGCGAATCCACTCCGCCAAAGTTGGATGGATTGAGAAGCACGGTACCGTCCTTCTTTCGCGCAATACCATAGTCCTCATGGACATGGCCGGAAACCACCAGGGATGCAGAATTTCGATCCAGATAATTGCGAATTCCCGGAGAACCAACATGACCGATGGTGGGGACCCGATCAAAGAATCCATAGGCTGGATTGTGAAGCACCATTACATCCGGCTGACAGTGCTCAAGGAACTCCTCTGGTTCAGAATACAGATCTCCGTTCTCTCGGGACTCATGATAGGTGATGGCCAGCTTTTCCGGAATGCCAGAGGTTGCGATGGGAGCTCCACCGTAGCCTGCGAATTTCAGCCCGTTCAGGTTCACTTCCTTATGGTGCAGGTCTCTATGTGCCAATCGTGTGTATCTTAGATCAATATCGTAATTTCCAGGAAGCATGAGGCATGAGGCATTACTGTATTTCTCAACCAGTTCTTCGATAAGCTCATACTTTTCTTTCATGGTTTTTCCAGCTTTATGAAAAAGCATGCGATACTCGGCGGCCTTCAAGTTCCATTCTTCTGCTTCCGCTCCCTTTTTCGTCGGGTAACGTAACATTTCTGTGGCAAGATCGTAAGGTAGAATCTTTTTGTCCTGCTGCTTGGCTTCCGAATAGAACTCTTCCTGAAGGCAGACAAATTGATAGATCTTATCCTCATCGTAGAATGCATGATACAGAATATCTCCGCAGAGTAGATAGAGGTCTGCATCTGTAGACGAAAGCAATACACGCAGCTCCTTCAGAGCATCATGGATATCTGTAACAAAAAGGATCTTCACTTAAATCTCCCTGACTTTACGGAGCTTCCTGAACGCCCGATGGTTCGTTGAGCCCTTTGAATGCTGGCCACCATACCACTTTGAAATGCATCTCTGGTAAACCTTGCTGTATTTCGCGCAAAATCCGCAGCCCTGAATCGAAGGGTCTCTCTCCTGTTTACTGCATCATTCAATGATTCCACGCTTTCCTGAGAAAAGAAAAGTCCGGTCTTTCCGTCCACAACAGTCTCCAGGGCCCCACCTCTACCCAGAGCCAGTACCGGACATCCGGCTGCCTGGGCTTCAACAGGGACGATACCAAAGTCTTCTACACCTGGAAAAATCAGTCCCCTGGCTTTTTCGTAGAGCTCCTGTATACCGGATCGATCCACATGACCCAGAAATTGAATGTTTGAAGCTGCCATGGATTTGAGCCGGTTCTCCTCTGGTCCTCGGCCTGCGATGACCAGCTTTCTTCCGGATTCGTTGAATGCTCGAACCGCAAGATCGATTCGTTTGTATGGGACAAGAGCGCTGAGCACCAGATAGAAATCCTCTCTCTGGTTGCCTTCCGGATCTGGAATCTGTCCTGGTTTTGGAGCAGAGTCCAGGCAGGGAGGATGCACCACGGTGGCGGACCGTCCGTAGAATCTACGAATCCTTTGGCCTACAAAGGCGCTGTTGGATACATAGTCATCTACGCGATGGGCGCTGGCCGCATCCCAGGTTCTAAGGTAGTTTGCGAAAAAAGGAATCACAAGCTTCTGTAGAACGCCCTTGCCCGGAAAGTATTGCCGGTACATGTCCCATACATAGCGCATGGGACTATGAACAAAGGATACGTGGGGCACATCCGGCGGAACGATGACGCTTTTGGCCACGCAATGAGAGCTGGATATTACCAGATCAAATCCGTGAAAGTCGAATTCTTCAATGGCCGTGGGAAAAAGGGGCAGATAGTGACGGTACAGCTTTCCCTTCCAGGGGAAGCGTTGAATGAAGGATGTATGGATGGGCCGGTTTTCGATGAAGTCCGAGCAGCTTCCAGGCATGTGTAGCAGAGTGAATAGTTCGGCCCCTGGAAACAGTTCCAGGATGGCTTCCAGTACTACCTCACCGCCACGCATTCCAGTGAGCCAGTCATGGATTACGGCCACCCGTTTATAGTTCTGAATCGCCTTTTTTTCTGCTGCTTTCATGCAAGAAGCTTCATGGTCTGTTTTAACCATCTGGGGTCAACCATTCGAATTTTAGGTTTTCATCTTCAACGGCTATGACAAAAGAGGACCATGCCCCAGTATATTGAACTCAAGTCTGCAGATCAAAAGAACCTGAAAGCCATGTATGTGCCGGCGGAAAAGCCAGAGGCCTTTCTGGTATGGATTCCCGGCTTTGCCGAACATAAAGATCGCTATACACATTTTGGCGGATGGATTGCCGAGAAAAAGGTATCCTTTGTAGCCCTGGATCTGAGAGGGCATGGACAGTCCGACGGAAAACGGGGCTTTGTTAAGAAGTTCGATGATTACTTCCTGGACGTAGATGCACTCCTTCAGTGGACCCGGGATGTTTCCGGAGATCTGCCCTTTTTCCTGGGAAGCCATTCTATGGGTGGTCTGGTGACCTCCCGATATCTGGAAAGAGGCCAGCTGAGTCGTCCCATTCATGGAGCGGTAATGACCAGTCCATTTCTGGGACTGGGTGTGCCTGTACCTGGCTGGAAGAAGGGTCTGGCCAAAACAATATCTGGCATTATTCCCGGGGCTGCTGTTCCGGCCGGACTGGATCCAGCGCTACTATCCCATGATCAGGACATTGTGGATGCCTATAAGAATGATCCTCTGGTGTTTTCCAAAGCTACAGCTCGCTGGTTCATGGAGGTAGTGAAGGAACAGGCGGATGTAATTGGCGATGCTTCAAAAATCAAACTACCGATCTTCGTAGGTCAGGGCGGAGCAGATCAGATTGTAGATGTACAGGCCACCAGAGACTTCTTCAAAAACATCGGTTCTACAGATAAAAAATACGAAGAGTACGATGGCTATTATCATGAAGTTCTGAATGAAGTAAAAAAGGAGCGAGTCTACGAAGATATCGCCAGCTTCATTCAGGCCAGAATCTAGACTATTGACGAAAAATCTAGGGCAGGCTGCTTATCACTGTGAGTAGCCTTGCTCGTTTCTGCGAGTGGCGTAGCCGGGAAAAGAAAAAACGGGCAGCCATTGGCTTGCGCTGCTTACGAAACCCAGGAGCTTTCTGATGGATATCGATGCGTTGAAGAAACCGGCCCCCAGAGAGCTCAGCGAGGTTAGGCCCTTTCTCGGTAGAAACCGGATGTTTTCGAAAGTACTGATTGGGGTGGCCGTTGTTCTGTTTGGCCTGGCCATGCTTCGGTTCTACCTCAAGGGCGGAGGAGTGGATCTATTTCCGTATGGAGTTTTGATCGCTCTGGCGCTGGCTGCAATTCCGCTCTATTTCGCATGGGCCAATGCATTTATCGCAAGCAAGATGGAGAAGTTGCTGACCCAGGGAATCCATACTCGTGGATCTATCGTGGAGGCCAGTCTCAGCGCAAACGTTCTGGCCATGAAAGTGGAGTTTCAGGACCGGAGCGGTATCAACTGGCTGGGAAAAAGCGCCATATTCGGTGCACTTGCAGACGAAATACCGGCAAAAGGAAGCGACATCGATTTGCTCTATTTACCGGATAATTCCGCTAAATTCGCGGTGCTAACCTCCTCTGGCGTGGGTCCTGGAAAGGCGAAGCGGGCCGATCCTACCTAGTCGAAAACCTGCGGCCTTCGTAGTCCTGACTGAAAAGCAAAAAGGCTGGATCTTCAGTCTCCCGGAGTAGCTTTAGCAATGATTTGATCTACTTCGCAAAGCGCCCGTATGGCTCTGATGCAAAGCCATGCGGAAACCATTTCCTGTGTTCAAAAAAGAGGCTGGCCGAATTCAGGCATCTCTGACGTTTCTGACTCTATGGTTGCATCCATGCAGGAAGCTGTAGATCGAGCCCGGCAGTTCAGACATGATATTCATGCACATCCTGAGCTGGCTTTTCAGGAGAATCGCACATCCAATATTGTAAGCAGGCGTCTGAAAGAGCTGGGCTATCAGGTGCATACCGGACTGGCTCGAACAGGCGTTGTGGGTGTTCTACCGGGAAATAACCGAGGCCCATCTATTGGCCTGCGAGCCGATATGGATGCGCTACCCATCGAAGAGCGTCCCACTCCAGGAAAAGATAAACCCTATATATCTACTCATAAAGGCACAATGCACGCTTGCGGGCATGACGGTCATACATCCATGCTTCTGGGGGCGGCAGAATTGTTGGCGCAGCGCTGGAAGGAGAATCCCTATTTCGGAGATGTAGTATTGATCTTTCAACCCGCCGAAGAAAACGAAGGTGGCGGCAAAGAGATGGTAGAGCAGGGATTGTTTTCGCAATTCCCTGTGAGCCAGATTTTCGCATTGCATAACTGGCCTGGAATGCCGGCCGGAACCATCGGACTTTGCGATGGGCCCATCATGGCTGCCTATGATCGATTTGATCTTACTATTCGCGGAGAAGGCTGTCATGCAGCCATGCCACAATTTGGAGACGATGTTATTCTGGTGGCATCGGAAATCGTTCAGGCATTGCAGAAGCTAACCAGCAGAAATCATCCATTTGAGCCTTCGGTGCTTTCTATTACAAAGTTCCATGCAGGCGATGCTTACAATGTTCTTCCTGCCAATGCCGAGCTGGCCGGCACACTTCGCACCTTTGAGCCACAACACAGAGAAAGACTGATTCAGGAAATCGAGCGAACCATCTATGGAATGGCCGGGGCCAACGGAGTGCAGGCCAGGGTGGAATGGAAGGATGGGTATCCTGCCACCATCAACGAAAAGAAGGCCACTCAGCTGGCCAGAAAGACTGCACTGGAACTGGTGGGCTCAGAACGGCTCATGGATCCTGTGCAACCCAGCACCGGTTCGGAGGATTTTGGCTACATGCTTCAAAGTGTTCCTGGATGCTACGCATGGATCGGTAATGGTCCGGGAGAAGGCGGATGTCTGCTTCACAATCCAGCTTATGATTTCAACGATGAAATCCTGGAGACCGGTATCCGATACTGGGTACAGCTTGTAGAAAATTTCTTTGCGGAACCCGGGGCTGCATCGTAAACCGAAATCATAGGAGCATTGCATGATCATCAAATCCCATTCCATTCGATACGGCTACAAAGAGCTTCAGGGCCGATTGGAGAAGCATAGCGGTCAGGCCATGCTGGTAGTGGATGAGATTGGTATGGTAACTCCTCTGGAATTTATCAAGCAGGGACTTTCCATCAAGCTGGCCAGCCCACAGGAAATGGCGATGCTAAAGCAGGCTGGCTATAACGTGAAGATCCGGGAGCTTTAGAGCACTCCAGTGAAATCTTGCTCTGGAACGTCGTGGAGCATTGCTGGCCTGATTGTGCTTGCCCTCGGAATGGATCCTGTTGCAGCCGATATCAAAAGTCCTTCAGTCCTTTGGGCGTGTACAGGATGTAGTGCGAATCATCGTCCAGCCGCTGACCTGTTTTTAAATCATAACCTGTAAGGGTTTGCAATTCCCCGCGATCCAGAAATACCCCTTTGCAGGAAGGGCAGACATCGATTTCTACCGGACCCATCTGCTGGATCTCCATCAGTTCTTCACAGACCGGACAATGAAGAAAGCGCTTATGCTCGGGTCTGCGCGTATGCTCCGACGAAAGGGTAGTTCCTGGAATTTCGGATTCCGAATGCATTTCCACTGGATTTTCTGAATGAGATGATCTCACTGGCGCTGAGGCGTGAAAATCTGTACCCTCCTTTCTTGGTCTGGAAGGCCGAATCTTTTTCACTAGATATTCCCACATGGCATCCCCATACTACAGAATGTCTCTGCAAAAATCTTCCCCTTTTATTGCATTCGGAAAAAATTGCCCGGTGTTGGAAGGTCTGACTGAATTGACGCATACCGGGCAATGGGAGGAAGTCTACCGATGAAATTTTGTTCCCATTGCGCATCTGAACTGGATTTCCGCGTACCGGACGGAGATAACCTGCCGCGATTTATCTGCAACAAATGCGGAACCATCCATTATGAAAACCCCAGGCTCATTGTGGGATGTCTGCCTTTCTGGGAGGATCAGGTACTTCTATGTCGCAGGGCCATTGAACCCAGGCACGGTTTCTGGACCATACCGGCGGGATTTATGGAAAATGGCGAACTTGTGGAAGAGGGGGCCATGCGCGAAACCCGGGAAGAAGCCAATGCAGAAGTCGAAATAGAGTCGGTGCATACCGTATATAGCATTCCGCATATAAATCAAGTGTACATGTTCTTTCTTGCCAGGTTGAAGAATCTGGACTTTTCCCCTGGCGTGGAATCCCTGGAAACTCGGCTGTTTGCCGAAAATGAGATTCCCTGGGAAGAGATTGCTTTCAGTTCGGTAAAGTTCTGCCTCGAATCATTCTATGAAAATCGAAGCACCTCTTCAGACCCAGCGCAGCTGGGGCATTTCATTAGAAGCAAAAATAATAGCAAATAACCTGGAAACTCTGGCGGGCAAAAGACCGAATTGGCAATCGCATTCCAGCTCCGGCTCCATCTCCAGATTTAGCTGTTCTAATTTACGCATTGCCACCCGGCACGGATATCCCGGATTCGGCCCTTCCAATTGACGGATTGCCACTCGACCAATTTTTAAAGCACGGTAAGAGTTCTCTTCGGCGGAGCCGGAAGGGTGATCGGCAGAGATTATCGCCTTCGAACCATGCGCAGCCGATGGCGATCAATCATCATCTTCAGCAAGGACTATAAGATTATCTTTGCCAGTGAATTCGAACACCTCATCCATTTCTGGAATTAAAAGAACGCCGTGGTTTCTTTCCTTGTCAGCTTCAAATCGGGCAATGCGAATCCCAATACATACTTCCTTTCGCGCAAGAGCCGCCGATACACATTCTGCAAAACTATGCGGTTTGAGCGGATCCTGAAAATAAGCAGACACTGGCTTTAAATAGATTTCGCTTCCTTCCGGTGAAAATAAGTCATCATAGACGTAGTGCACATCTGGCTCCATGGCCACCTGCGCAAGAATGCGAGAAATAAACTGATTGGAAATCAGGAAGTCCTTAACACCGGTTTCCAGAACCAGATCCACATTCTCTGAATCCATGATTTCCGAAATTACCCTGGTGGAAGGCGGATGACCCAATTTTCGTTCTACGGATTTCAGATGCTGCCTAACCTGAAGTAGCCCTGCGATACTGGCTGCATCCACAGCTTCGGGATTCGTTCCGTCTCTAGCCAGCAGAATCACATTCCCATAGTTCTCCGGTGCCAGACGAGCCAGAGCTTCCGGTTCACTCCAATCTATTTCCTGCCAGTCCAGTTGAAGTTGCGAATACTGGCTGGTAATCTCTTTGATGGTGCCGGCAATTGTATCGTGGTGGGCTTCTTCAGGTCTGGTAACTATGCTCATACGGGATCCAGCAGGAATGTAATCTGCATACTCTTGCAAAATTACGGGTCCCTTCTGATTCCAGCCAATAATCAGATAGGACTCGCTGGATTTTTGAATCTTGAAATCCGGTAAATCTCGGACTTCTGGTCGCAGTACTTTCTCAGATAAGTACTCAATAGTGGAATCATCCTCGGCAAGGATGATGGCCTGATCGTTGGCTGCCGGTCTAAAATCCGCAGGTGGGTTCAGCAAGATCTCTCCATCTTCATGCCTGAAGCCCATTACGCCATTGCCGGAAAAGCGAAACAGAATATCGGAAAAGCTTTCGTTCTGCCAGCCAGATTCCGGCCGGTAGAAATAGATTTCCTGACCTTCAAAACCAACCATGGAAGAGTATACAGAGAACAGACCGGGAACCCTGGAGGTTTGCACCAGCATTCTGGCCAGAAGAGCCTCTCGATCCACGGCAATGATGCTTCCTTCCGAAAGATTGGAGGCCACCAGGCGCAACCGATCCGAATGTATCTCGGCTACAATCGGTGGATGGTTCTTCTTATCTGTAGCAGCAATTACAGCGATGATGGATTTCAGAACCCTGGCATCGGCATCTGCCCGGTCCTCTTCCGTGTCCGCGGAGCCAGCTTCATTCAGAATCAAAACGGAGTTACATTGCTCCACTCCCATTTTTCGAAGAGAACCAATGCTACTTGTGGAACCGCTCCGAGTGACAATTCGCGTGGATTTTCGCTCCGTGAGCCTATCGTTCAGGAAATCGTCCATCTCCTCTTTGTCTTTTTCTGCCAGGATGGCTACAGCAGCGTAGGACTCGCTTTCGTTGGCTATTATGAGCTCTGCCAGAATATCCAGCACCCTGTCCTCGAATCCCAGGATCACTGCATGGTTCTGCTCCAGAACAGAGGATTTTCCCTTCCTGAGTTCCGCCAATTTTGCTTCGAACTGACTGGTAATGAAGGCCACCAGACTGGAAAACAGGATTAAACCTACGAAGACTGTGATTATGCCGGCAACACGGCTGAGCCAGTTTGCATCCGTATCTTCGGCAATAGCACCTCCGTCCAGAATCTGGAGGAATACTCGCCACATTTGAGCAAATACATGGGAAGAGGACTCATCGGGCAGCAGAATACCAAACAGGATGCGCAGACCGGAAAGGACCACAAAGGACAGCGCAAACATAGTGAGCAAAGCCAGAAAGACAGCCATCCCGCCCTTGCTCATAAAATTGTCGAAGGAGTATCTTAGGCGTGCAATCCTGGATCGCTTCATGGTCCGAGTCCAGGTCGAGGGGTGTTTTGTAGCAACTACTTTCGAGGGGGACGTGAATCCTTTTTCTCTGCTTCCATTATATCCAGGAACCCGGTTTCACCTGCCTTCAATCGTCGAATGGAATCTCGAATAGATTTTTCAACAAACTGACTAACCGAAGGTCGGAACCCCAGGCGCTGCTCCATGACGGATGTGGCCTCCCGTGCCTCCTCAAATAGTTCCCTCGGTATCCTGACGTTAGTTGTTTCCTTTGGCATCGTCCCTCTTTCGACTGCTTGCAATTTTTATTTTTTTGACGCAGTCGCGATGGTTTCGCTCGCTACTGCAAGCTAACCATCTAGTTTTATATATATTTAAAAAACTAATGCACTAAAGATCTTTTTCCTCACTGCATTGAAAGTCTTTTTTGAAAAAGCGGGCCCTGGCTCTCTAGTTTCACCCTACCCTGGTAGGGGAAGTTACTGTATAGTTTAGACGTCGAAAAATAATTTTTTGATCGGTCTTTCATTCAGAAAGTACCGGTGCTTATCTTTCATTTTGTGCAGGATTGGAGTTCGGTACAATGTGTTTTAGTCTCTAAGGACTAAGAAGATTCTGTGCCGTAAAGAGCGTAACGATGAAATTCGATGGGAAGTCGTTTAGATATTAAACGGAAAGCGTACGGTTATGTCAGAGCCTTCTGCCAGAATGGAGTACCGAGGGGTAACGTTCGATAAAAAGGCCCAGTTCGATCCATAAAGCTTATCGAAGTCCACTGATATTTCCAGTCTGTTTATGGGAAAGATCCTCCATACTGGATGTTCCACTCGGTAGCATAGTGTACGCTTGCGATGGCTAACTCCAAAACCCAGGTCATGTTCTTTAAAGTGATGTTCGGCAGTATGAGTTTCCGGTATGTAAGGTTCGTTTCTTGCTTCAACTTTAAGCGATTGGTTTGCAAATGTATGCTCTACCGTTATCTTTGTATCCGTTATGACCCTGGATTGCATCGGAATTCTTTGATATGGTTCATTGTAGAGCAGATTCGCAGATAGAGCAATGGCTCTTTTTGGAACGAACTCTCTTATGAAAACTACTGCCGGTTTATTATTCCATCGCACGTAGAATCTGAGGTTTACTTCGGGAAAATTTCTATACCCTGGGAGGGATAGTCCCAAGACCTTTGTGGAGAGAAAGTCAAAGGCTACCAGGCTTACATGGGCCTGACCTTCCCAGATATCCAGCTCCAGACCCGCGGGCAGATAGGGCTTCAGGATCTCCGGTTCCACGGGATAAGTCAAGTTGATCAGATGCTTCCAGGCAGCGGTGAGAAAAACCTTCTTATGGGCTCCCGGTTGTTCCATTCCCTTTTGTCCTGGCATCTGGATTCTCTGCCACTACATGTTTCTGCGATAGCTTCCGCCAGCCTGATACAGTGCCTGACTGATTTGACCCAGGGAGCAGACCTTCACACTTTCCAGTAGTTCTTCGAACAGGTTGCTACCATCGCTGGCTTTGTCCTTGAGTCGGGCAAGGGCCACATCTGCGTCTTGCTGATGATATCTGTGAAATCGATCCAGGCTTTCAATGCAGGCATCCTTTTCCCGGTCACTGGAGCGAATGAGTTCTGTTACATTTTCCTGCTCTGAATCCGAGGTAAATGTATTCACTCCCACTACAGGAATTTCTCCGGAGTGCTTCTTGCGTTCATAGTTCATGGATTCATCCTGAATTCGGGAGCGCTGGTACATGGTTTCCATGGCTCCCACAACGCCACCTCTCTCGGAAAGTCTATGAAATTCCTCCAGAACCGCCGCCTCTACCATGTCGGTGAGCTTTTCAATGATGTAGGAGCCCTGCCAGGGGTTCTGATTCTGATTCAGCCCCAGCTCCTTTTGAATAATAAGCTGAATGGCCACCGCTCGCCGCACGGAAGCTTCCGTGGGAGTTGTGATGGCTTCATCGTAGGCATTGGTATGCAGGCTGTTGGTATTGTCGAACAGGGCATACATGGCCTGCAAAGTGGTGCGAATATCGTTGAAGTGGATCTCCCTTGCATGAAGAGAACGACCGGAGGTCTGGATATGGTATTTTAACTTCTGTGCTCGTTCCGAAGCTCCATACTTCTCTTTTAGAGCGATGGACCAGATTCGGCGAGCCACCCGGCCAATTACCGAATACTCCGGATCCAGGCCATTGGAAAAGAAAAAGCTGAAATTGGCTGCAAAGGCATCAATATCCAGTCCCCGGGCCAGGTAGTACTCAAGATAGGTAAATCCATTGGCCAGGGTAAAGGCAAGCTGAGTGATGGGATTGGCGCCGGCCTCGGCCATATGATACCCGGAAATGGATACGGAATAGAAGTTTCGCACACCATTGCCGGTGAAGTATTCCTGAACATCGCCCATCATTTTGAGCGCAAATCCCGTGGAGAAGATACACGTATTTTGAGCCTGGTCTTCTTTGAGGATATCTGCTTGAACGGTGCCCCTTACACTTTGCAGGGTTTCCTGTTTGATCCTTTGATATACCTCGGGTTCCACTAATTGATCGCCCGAAATGCCCAGTAGCAGTCCGGTGCCATCGTGTCCGGAAGGAAGCTCGGCTTCATAGCCTGGAGCGGGTAGGCCTCGATCCTCCCATTTGCTTCGAATGGTTTCCAGGGCCTGGTTCAGTTTGCCTTCGCTTCTGAGATACTTCTCTACGTTCTGGTCAATGGCTGTATTAAAGAACATTGCCAGGATTGCAGGCGCCGGTCCGTTGATGGTCATACTCACACTGGTAAGCGGACTGGACAGATCAAATCCAGAGTACAGTCTCTTGCAATCATCCAGCGTAGGAACACTAACTCCCGAATTACCAATCTTACCATAGATGTCCGGCCTTCTGTCTGGATTCTCTCCATACAATGTTACCGAATCAAAGGCTGTGCTCAAACGGGCCACAGGATGTGTGGTTTCTTCGGTTTGCTCCCGGTTACAGAGATAGTGAAATCTTTGATTCGTGCGCTCCGGTCCTCCTTCCCCTGCAAACATTCGCGTAGGATCTTCATCCTGCTTGCGAAAGGGAAAAACTCCAGCGGTAAACGGAAAATTTCCGGGAAGGTTTTCCAGGTAATAGAAGCGCGAAAGCTCGGACCAGTTTTCCGTGGCTGGCAGAGCTACTCGTGGAATCTGCAAACCACTGAGGGACTCGTATTGAATTCTCTGTGTTATTTCTTTGTTTCGAACGCTGTAGGTAAAGGTCTCCGATTCATAGGCTTTCTGAAGCTCCGGAAATTTCTCCAGAAATTCCAGTAAATGATGATCGATTTGAGCTTTTAGTTCTTCTCGGCGACTTTCCAGTCCTTGAGCTATGTCCCCGGATCGAACATCCAGAGCTTCCCGGGCCTTTTGCAGGGATTGAATTTGATCTGCCAGAGTGCTTTGCTTCTGTGCTTTCTTGCGATAGCTATCAACAGCGTGTGCGATTTCAGAGAGATAGTTTGCACGGTCTCTTGGAATAATGTTTACGGAAATATCGCTGGATTGGGCCAGCTCCATCTGTTTCATGCTAATGCTTTGAGCGGCGTTCTGAAATAGTTCTGCAATAGCATTGTACAATCTATGAACACCTGCATCGTTGAAGCGACCTGCAACGGTGGCATACACCGGTAGATCGGATGGATTTGCATCAAATAGATTTCTGTTACGTGCGAACTGCTTCTGGATATAACGCAGAGCATCCTCGGAACCTGTTTTCTCTGCTTTGTTCAAAGCTACCAGGTCGGCAAAGTCAAGCATGGCTATCTTTTCCAGCTGCGAAGGAGCCCCGTACTCAGAAGTCATCACATACAAAGATTTCTGACATAGTTCGGTGATGAAGCTGTCTTCCTGACCGGTGCCCGGAGTTTCCAGGATTATGAAATCATAGCCTGCATTCTGGATCAGGGCCTGGATTCCCAGCAATCTTTCCTTGAGGCTTTCCAGGGATTGACCCCGGGTGGCCACGGAGCGAAAATACAGTCGCTCTGGATAGGCGCTTAGACTGTTCATGCGAATTCGATCCCCCAGAAGGGCACCGCCGGTTTTCTTCCTTGTAGGATCCACAGCCAGAACCGCAATCTTCAAGGATGGATTCTGATTCAAGATACGAAGCGCCAGTTCATCGGTAAGGGAGGATTTGCCGCTACCGCCAGGACCGGTTATTCCCAGCACCGGAACGTACTGGGTGCCTGGCCGCACTTCTTCGTCCCCGCTTTCGAGAAGGGAAATGCTTCGGGCCATGGAAAGCATGGGGAATGCATTGGGATGGCTGGTTTCCCTGGCCTGCCTGGCCTCATCGATCATATATTCAATGATGCCCTCCAGGCCCATTCGACGGCCATCCTCAGGAGAGAAGATACGTGTAATCCCGCTGGAATGGAGTTCCTGGATTTCTTCCTGGACGATTACTCCTCCACCGCCTCCAAATATTCGAATATGATCACCGCCCATCTCATTCAGTCGCTGACGGAGATACTGAAAATACTCCATGTGCCCGCCCTGATAGGAGCTCAAGGCTACTCCCTGAGCATCTTCCTGAATGGCAGCCAATGCAACATCTTCTACGCTGCGATTATGTCCTAGATGGATTACCTCGGCCCCGGCGGACTGAAGCATTCGCCGAAACATATTTATAGAGGCATCGTGACCGTCGAACAGTGAGGCGGCGGTGACAAAACGGACTGGCTGGCCCAGTTCAACGGCCGGTGAGGTTTCTCGAGCAGTTTGTTGCGAAGACATAGCTCGATTCTGGAATTGCTGGCTTTCTGCGCAAAACCTTTTTTGTACTAGTTACGAAGCAAATGCACGATCTCGGACGAATTCGAGGAGGGCGCATCTGGATGAATGTAGGCCGAAATAACCAGATAGTAGGCTCGTCCGCGCTCCAGTAGCGGGTAGGCTTCTCTACGATTCAGCCAGATTCGATTTCTTTCTACCAGAGCTCGGTCAACCATGAAGCGAATCTTCTGTTGCTTTAGCCTGCGAATGGCCTGCGGTCTGGCCTTCTGCTCCAGTTTTTCGCGCTCGGTTAGTGGAAAATCCAGAGTAGAGCTGCGAAGTGGTTTCTTATCCCGGTTGTATTCCAGAAGCGCCACAAATTGACCGGAAGCAGGGCCCAGGTGAACTCGATAGCCACCGTGCTTTTCGATGGCGGATTCAGGGTTCTGATTCCATTCCAGGCAGATCTGATGATCATTGGAAAGCTCCTGGACCACTCGCAATCCTGTAGGCCGTGAAGGAGTAGGTACCGGATTCGCTCGCAAATTCAGAGCCGAAAGCAAAGGACTCTCCTGACCGGACGGGGTGGGCTGCATCACCACCCTCCACTGAATATAAGCAGATCCATTCCAGGGAATCCTGGAATCCGACTTCAGTCGCTTAAAGGGAAGTATATGCTCTCCCGTTCCCGGAGAGAAAGTTTCCTGGCTAATGCGATACTCCACAGAAAGCATACTTCCTGGCGGCTCCTTTCCGGAAAACCCCAGGTCCAGGGATTGAAGCGGATGGTTGTAGCTCATTACCGGCGACAGAGCCTCGGAACGCTTTTGATAGATTCTACCGCTGAGCGGATCATAATTGGCCGAATCATAGGTAGACATGGTGGTTCTTTCTGAACCCAGCGGGGAGATGCGAAGTTCATCCATCCAGCCAGAGTACTGGCCCGCGATTTTAATAGGAGACCGATCCATGGCCGGATTTACCGCGCGAAGAACCTGTCCGTCGGTGCGAGCGAAGGCTACTTCCTGCTCCTGTCCGTTCAAGTAAAGAGTTAGCTTTCCGCTACTGGCATTGTAATTGAATTGAAGCAGATACCAGCGATCCAGTACAATCCTTTCCGAGGACCTCAATTCATAGGAATGCATGTTTCGATCCAGATCCTGAAACAGGTTCTGCAGTTCCATGCGAAGGAATCCATCTTCAATCAGTATCTCCAGACCTCGCTTATAACCATCCATGAATCCTGTACGTGAAAGCAGTTCATTTCTGCGATAGAGATAGGCAACCTTGAAATGGAAAGAGATTTGAAAGGATTCCATGGGACCGGAGCCGGGCCATAGCTCTGGAGGCGATTCCAGGATTACTCCGCTCTTTCTGCGATTGAAAAGAGCGGCACCAGACCCTCCGCGGGATTCCGGCACACGCACATACTCGGATTCCTGTACGCGAAAGTTCCCGCTTAGATCCCTCAGAAAATTGGGAGTCTCCTGATCAAAACCCAGAAATAGATAATCTTCGCCCGGACCTGATCTTGTACCGGAGATCTTCAGTACGGTCTGTCCCTTTTCCTGCATCAATTCCAGGCCTCTGAGCTGCCAGTCCTGGAACTGGCTTCGTTCCAGTCCTGTTACAGGAGCGGCAAGTAGAATTAGAACTGTTGTTATGAATAGACCTCGGCCGCGCAGACTTCGTTGGAACCCCATAGTATGCTTATCGGCCATCCTGAAGAAATGAAGAATGCTGATTTTGCGCCCAATAGCTGCCACCAATGCAAGCGCCCGGTTCAGTAGAGGAAAATGAAGGTTAATTCTACAGTCCTGGTAGAAAGAACTTTCTCAAGGATTCATCTATCGCCAGTATCTGGAGTGACTCAAAGACATCGAGATCCGGCTACGCATCCCTTAATTCAGAAGGATTTTCCTTCTGGTCTCCAGATCCAGCCGGCTGAGAAATCGAAACCAGGCCAGTCGCAGCGCCAGGGTTTTCTGCTTCAGTCCCTTGAGCGAAGCATCCACCTGCTTTCGGCTGTCCGCCACCGGGTCTGAGAACCAGGATTCCTCGCCGGAACATTTTGCAGATTGCCAGCGGAAGAAGTCCATCCAGGCATTTTCCAGGGCCGCATCCCTTTCCTTACGGAGTTTAAAATACAGTTGTCGCTCGTTACTCTCTTGAGTAACTTCTTGTTCAATGTTCTGTTCCAGAAGTTCGTTGGTTCTGTAGATGGTGTTGAATCCATCCGTGACCGCCTCGCGAAGCTGGAGCAGATCGGAACAGATATTTCCATCCAGCCGATTGAATTGCTGGGCTGTAAAATCGGTTATCCTGTTTTCATCTCGCAGGGCGGCTCGAGCCACTTCCTGCGGATCCATAACAGGGGCCAGAAATAGATCTCGATTTTTCTGGAAATCGGTTGATACCCCAGGGGGGTATGGGAAAGTGGCCCATAGAAGTGTATGCCGGGAATTTATCTCTGCAGATAAAGGATGGACGCCGGCGGCCAGAATAAGAGCTAAGAACAGGGCCGCCAGCCGGGTAGTTCGAGACTGCAAAAGTCCTGGATTTTTGGATGGACAGTGCAGGCGAAACCGGCAGGCCAGTAAGTGTAACGGATAACATATTATGAACCGATCTTTCATTATTCTCCTATTTCTATTCCTGACTTTATTTTCTGGCTGCCAGAGTGTTGACCAGACGGAAAATCCGCCGGAAAGTACAGATCCTGCGACCGCGCCCGATTCATCCAGTGAAAATCCGGAAATGACAACCTCAGAACCGGAGGATGAGCCCGTGGCCGCTGATGCCGAGCAGGATCCTACGGAGCCCGCTCAAAGAGCAGAAACCAGCCCGAACTATGCAGAGATTCCTCTGGGCCCCAACGGAAAGCCCCGGCCTTTGAGTATGAAGCAGACCATTCAGCTGGTGCTCAATAACAATACCTCGGTTCGAATCCAGCAACTGGAAATACTCAAGTCCGATACAGAGCTTCTGAAAGATGAATCCCAGTATACTCCGAAGGTTGATTTCAGTTTCCAGAGCTACGTAAACAAGCAGAAGCAAACTCCATCTACAATCTTTCAGGGAACCAAGACCAACCAGGATACATATACAGCTGGGATCGAGAAACTGTTTCGCAGTGGCACCTATTTTCGCCTGGAAGGTTCTGACACTCGACTGGATACGAATGCCGGTGAAGGAACTGCGGCGCAATCCAATCCGCTACTTTCGCAGCTGGCTCAGCCTCCTCTGCATACAGGAGCAGTAAAGATTCTTCTTCAGCAGGAACTCTTGAAAAATGCCTTTGGTTACAACCAGAGCCGACTAACAGACATTCGCAGAAAGCAGGCCCTGATTGAAAGGGAACGGCTGGAGTTCGAACTTGCACAGCTCACTGTAAGTGCCATGGTAGATTACTGGACCCTGGCCATTGCAGAGAAGGAAGTAGATACATCCCGGGATCTTCTTCAGAATGCTGCCTATATTCGTGGAATCACGGCTCAGAAAACAGGTCTGGGTCTGGCAGAACCCTTCGAGGTAAACCAGTGGAATGCTGTAGTGGCTCAGGCCAGAGCCAGATTGCAGCAGGCAGAACTGGATCGAGATACAAAGAGAAGCGATCTTCTTCGAGTTTTGAATCTAAATCCCAATCTCCAGCTTACAGGTGCCACCGAATTGATTGAAGCTGCTCCTCCCGAAGTTGATCTGCAGGAAGATATTCAGAATGCTCTGGCCACGCGACCGGACATTCGAATCATTCGCAGACAGCTTGAGATCTCCCGTCTTTCTGAAGATATCGCAGAGAACAATCTACTTCCTTCCATTACCCTGGGCGGTAGCTATGCCAGCAAGGATGTGGCTCGTTACTCGGGAAGTGCTTTCGATGCGGTGCCGCAGGGAAAGTATCCGGAATACTCCATTCAATTTAAAATCGAATACCCGCTCTGGGATGAAGGAGCTCGTGTGGATGCGCGAAACGCTCGCATCAATCGCAGACAGCTTCAATTGCAGGAAGAGCAGATAAGCCGACAGGTGGCGGATGATATTCGTCAGAGCCGGGAGCAAATCAAGGTAGCCTACCGTTCCGTGCAGGAAGCCAGAGTAGCTCTGGCCAATACCCAGGCTTTCTACAATGGTCTTGTGCGCCGTTATCGTCAGGGCCGATTCTCTGCCGATGCAGTAAAGAATGCTCTGGATGCTCTTGTGCAATCCAGACAGGCACTGACTCGAGCACTTATCAACTATAATATCTCGCTGATTCGCTATGACCTGGCGCGAAATGCTGTGTTTACTAAATACGAAATCAATATCGACGAAGTGATCGATCGCCTGCGAGAATCCTGATTTCCCCGGTAGGCCGGGCAAATCAGGGCTTATCCGGATTCCTGGATGGCGCGGAGCAGTCGTCCTGCATATTTTGCCAGGGCGTCCTCTTTTTGCATCAACACCCTGGATTTTTTCAAAGCCACTTCCTGAAGCTCTGGTTCCAGACCGATACGCTTCAAGGCATTCTTCTGAAGTAGCAATGCCCGAAGTCGATTAATATCCAGGCTTCCTGCCGTAGAAACCTGGGACCAGTCACCAGAGCGTTTGATTGTCAGCGGCTCCTGAATACATCCCATACAGTGCTGAAGAAAATGACGAATCCATAGTTCGTAGTCTTCGCAGGAAGGGAACCTCTCATCGAATCCCCCCAGCGTAAGAAAATGGTTTCGTTCGATAACCAGTGAACTGGCAGATACGAGACAGGTTTCCAGGCTTTCTTTCAGAGGCCTTCCCGTGGCCGGGCGCAGGCGAAGAGGTACATTCAAAGCCTGGCCATTCTTTATCCAGTGTTCCTGGCTATGGCAGGCTTTAAGATGCGGTCGCTTCTGTAGAAAGGTAAGCTGCTGCTGTAGTTTATCTGGTTTCCAGAGATCATCTGAATCCAGAAAAGCCAGATAAAACTGTGATGCCAGTTTGCTACCCAGATTTCTAGCTGTGGCCGGTCCTGCTTCGGATGGACATTCATGAAAGCTTAGATCTGGCCATTCAATCTCTGTGGCATTTCTCGATTCAGAGCCGGCAGAAGCCTGGATCTTCTGGCCTGGAGCTCCAGATCGCAGCGAGACGGTTGCTTTCCACTGATGAACGGATTCTTTCCATTGATTAAAGGAAGCCTGATCCTTTTCAATTTCTGCCCGGGAACCATTTGCAATAACCTGTATTTCCCGGGGCCAGACCGTACCTTCCAGAACTGAGTCCAGAGCTTCTCTTAGCAGTTCCGGTCTATTTCGAACCGGAATGATCACACTTACTGGAGCCAGGGGGGCCGGGGCGCTTTCATTGGTCTGTCCTTTCATGGTTTCATTTTTTTTCTGCAAAGTCTCTCATCCGAATCTGCTATCCAGTCCTTTATCCGGGGAGGCATCATCAATGGTTCTGGTTTTCCCGAACAATCCGGATTTTCTTATCTTTCTTTTTACAGGGGCCGCGCCATCTTGGTTGACCCCAGGATTCCAGGATGCATTTTGCATTCGTGAAGAAAGTGAAAGCCCTGATCAAGCTGATTCGAGTCTATCAGTGGACCAAGTCCGGATTCGTTCTGCTTCCTTTTGTATTTTCCACTCATCTACATCAGGTAGTGGGGCATCCCTTCAGCGATGAATCCATAGAGGTTTTGATTCAGCTGGTTCTGGCTTTCATGGGCTTTTCTTTCCTGGCCAGTTCCATCTACGTAATCAATGATTTCAAGGACCGGAAGCTGGATCGAGAGGATCCAAGAAAGCAGCATCGGCCCCTGGCCAGCGGTACAATTCCATCCGGTCTGGCATTCCTGGTTGCAGCAGTGCTTTTGACGGCAGCGCTGTCCATGGGATTCTATCTGAATGAAGCCACCGGGATGACCTTCCTGGGATACTTCCTCATGAATCTAATCTACAGTGCCGGTGCCAAGCGAATCGTACTTCTGGATGTATTTATCATCTCCGCTGGATTCGTTCTAAGGGTTCTGGCCGGAGCCTTCGCGGTGGATGTAGAAGCCAGCCCCTGGCTACTGAGTTCCGCTTTCTTCCTGTCACTTTTTCTGGGTTTCTTTAAACGATATTACGAAGTACGAATGTCTCCTGCAGAAGCTATGATAGGCGGAAGCTACCACTCAGAATCGCTCAAGAGCTTTATCAACATTACTGCATCTATTTCTATAATTAACTATTCCATCTATACGCTTCAGGGCACCCATGCAGGCGCCAATCTATTCTGGACCATTCCATTTGTGGTACTTGGCATCTTTCGCTACTACACCCTTCTGCAGAGTCCGGAGGCAGTAAAAGATGGAAATCCTTCCGACATCCTGCTGGCAGATGTTTTTCTAATCATTACCATCGTGCTCTGGCTGGGATTATGCGCTTTTTTGATTCTGCACAATGAACCTCTGCTGCCTGCTTCCGGTTCTCCGGGCTAATTCCACTGGAATTTCGCCGGGATTTTGAATTGAATGAAGGGGGGCCATGCTCAGTTTTGGCCCATGCCGACTTATTCCTACAGATGTACTAAATGCGGACATGAGTACGATGCCTTCCAGTCCATGAAGGACGATCCTCATACTGAATGCCCGGAATGCGGGGGTAAGGTGGAGCGTCTCATCGGCGGCGGCGCTGGGATCGTTTTCAAAGGTAGTGGCTTCTACGTTACCGATTATAAGAAATCTTCTGGCGGCTCATCAAGTAGTGGTAGTTCGGGAAGCTCCGGCGGCTCCGGTAGTTCCAGCGGTTCTGGTAACTCGGGAAGTTCCGGTAGCTCCAGCGGAGGAAGTTCCTCCGGGGGCAGCCAGGCAAGCTAGCTTGCTACTCCTAAGGATGAATCGTTGAGTGGAAGTCTGGGCATACTGGCCGGTCGAGGCGAACTACCCTGGATTGTAGCAGAAAATGCAATTCAAGCCGGGGAAGATGTACATATTTTTCCCTACACAGATGAAGCCATCCCTTCGGCTTTAAAGCCCTATTGCACCCCGGTGGTGCTTACCCGAATGTATGCTTCTGTCTTTGCCTCTTTGAAAAAGAAAGGAGTGAAGCGTCTCATCTCCATCGGCAAAGCCAGCAAGGATATCCTTTATAAGAATCCTAGATTCGATGCCAGGACTCTGCTTCTACTGGCTCGCATGGAGAACTTAAACGACTATACGATATTTAAAAACATCGCTCTGGAGCTCGAAAAGATTGGGATTACGGTAATCGATCAGACTACCTATCTGGAGGATTGCTTTCTGGAGCAGGGGCGCTATGGTCGAAAGCTCAAGGACAAAGAACTGGAAGATGTTTCTTATGGAATGATGTATGCCAGGGAAATGAATCGCCTGGACATAGGCCAGACGGTGGTGGTGGGCCAGAGATCCGTGATTGCGGTAGAATGCGTGGAAGGTACCGACCAGTGCATTCGCCGGGGCGGAAGCCTGTATGCAAAAGGGGGAGCCGTAGTCTGCAAGGTAGCCAAAAAGAATCATGATCGTCGATTCGATATACCTGTGACCGGTGAAAGCACACTTCAGAGTATGTATGATTCCGGTTGCAAGGTTCTGGCCATTGAAGCCGGTGCAACCATCGTAGTTAACAAAGCGGAGTTTTTGAAGAGCGCCAGAAAGAAAGGTATTTCGGTTATTTCCATCGCTGAATCCGGTGAAGGGTTTGCGGATGGTAAAGAGCTTCGTAAATTGAATCGGAGCGGAAAATGAGTAAATCAGGATCAACAGTAGCCAGCGACCAGCCCGAGCTACCTCTGTCTCAGAATCCAGGGGCATCAAAGAAAAAAGGCAGCAAATCCTCCACTATTTCCAGGGCGCAAAGCGTGGCCAGGAAAGGGTCAGTTCGCGCAAACAATCCGGACTCCAGTACTCAAGCGAAAGCGAAGAAACCTCACGGCACCGCAGACTCGACCAGCATTAGCCAGCGGAAAGGAAAGAAATCTGTTCGCACAGATGGGGCCAGCTCTGGCCTGCAGGAGAAGGCGAAGAAATCGACAAGTTCCAGCAAAGCAGGTAGTTCAACGCCATCCAGTAATTCCGGTAAGTCCAATTTGAAGTCCACCGGTTCTGATCTTTCCGGAGGAGTGCTCATTATCACTGGCGAACATTCAGGAGATCTTCTGGGAGCGGATGTAGCACGAGAACTGCAAAAGCAGGGAATACGAAAACTCTACGGTACCGGCGGCAAGGAAATGGAAGCGGCCGGAGTGGAGCTTCTGGAAAACATTGAAACCATGAATGTGGTGGGCTTCGTAGAAGCACTAAAAGCCTATCGCAGACTCAAGGCCCTGGCTCGAAGTATAGTAGCCTTTGCGCGCAAGAACGGTATTCGACATGCAATCCTGGTAGATTATCCTGGATTCAATCTTCGCCTGGCGGAGATGCTCAAGCAGGATCCCAGCTTTTTTATTACCTATCTGGTAAGCCCTCAGCTATGGGCCTGGCATTACAGCCGAATCAAGGTAATCAAGAAATACGTAAACCTGATGCTTCCTCTCTTTCCTTTTGAAGAGAAGATGTATCAGGAGGAAGGAGTGCCGGCTCATTGCGTAGGACATCCCCTGGTGTATCGAATTGGACAGCAGCTCAAGAAGCAGGATCCCATTCCTTCTTTTTCCGGGAAAACCATCGGGCTATTGCCAGGTAGTAGAAATTCAGAGATTCGCAGGTTGCTGCCGCCCATGCTGGAAGCCGCAAGGATGCTCAAAGAGAAATACGGAAAGATTCGCTTTTTGCTGCCAGGCGTAAATGAGGAAGCTCAGGGCTATGTTCAGGAACAGATCGATGCCTATTCCGATCTAAAAATTGAATCCATGCCAGGACGTTCCTTGCGAGTAATGGAAGCCAGCGATCTACTCATTCTGTCATCCGGAACCGCAACAATGGAAGGGGCATTCTTTGGCACTCCCATGGTGGTACTCTATAAAGTGGGCTGGATTAACTTCTTCATTATTTCTATGGTGATTCGGACCCGGGTCATTGGAATGGTGAACCTTCTGGCCCGCAAACAGGCTGCGGTGGAACTCTTGCAAACCGAGGTAAGGCCCGATACTATCTTTATGCATGCTACCAGGATCCTGGATAATCCAACGCTGCAAAATGAGATCAGAAAAGAACTGGAATTTGTAAAACAAAGCCTGGGCAAAGGAAGGCCGGCCACAGAAGCGGCGCGACTGTTTATGGACTATGCCCGGGGAAAAAAGGGAACCAAGTGAGACATCTGCTAAACCTACTGGACCTCTCTCAGGAGGATTTCTTTCGCATACTTCATCGTGGTATCGAGCATGCAAAGAATCGAAAGCTGGCCCCCACGGCCCTGGCTGATAAGACCGTTACGCTTCTATTCGAAAAAACCAGTACCCGAACCAGACTTTCCTTCAGTGTAGCCGTCATGGAAATGGGAGGCCATCTGATTGCTCTTGAATCTCAGATGCTTCAGGTCGGTAGAGGAGAAAGTGTAGAAGATACTACAGAGGTTCTGGCTCGTTACGTGGATTGCGTCATGGTGCGCACCCATAGCCATCGCAAGCTGGAAGTCATGAGCGGGCTCGATCGACTTCCCATTATCAACGGACTTTCCGACAGGCATCATCCTTGCCAGGGACTGGCGGACTATATGACTCTTCTGGAAGCCGGGCTGGATCTGAAGAATACTACCCTGGCTTTTGTGGGAGAGCCCAACAATGTATTTAATTCTCTGGCTCTCGGTGCATTGCATTCCGGTAGCAGAATCCATCTGGCTGCTCCGGAAGGGTATCCTATTCGCCCGGGGATTAGAGATCATCTGCAAAAGAAGAATGTGCATCTTGAAGTGTTTCAGGATCCATCTGCCGCTGTGAAGGATGTAGATGTGATTTATACAGACACCTGGGTTTCCATGGGCCAGGAAGAAGAAGCAGAAGAACGAAAAGCGGTTTTCAAGCCCTATCGTCTGGATGATGAATTAATGACGAAAGCCAGAAACGATGTTATGGTAATGCACTGTCTGCCGGCCCATCGCGGAGAAGAGATCACAGATTCAGTTATGGACAGGCATGGTCCTACCATCTTCAAACAGGCAGAGAACCGACTCCATATTCAAAAAGCCATCCTTGAATGGATCTTTGAATTGATCTAATCAGCGTATCGTTTGCGGCACTCGCGCCCGGCATCGGCCTGGGCGATACAGCATCTAATTCTGCGATGAATGAACTTACTCTAACGCTCACTCCCGGGTTTCCAGTTCTCCAGCGCCTTTTGAAATTCCTTGCTATGTAAGAACCTTTTTCCTGGTCTTAGCCTCAAAAGCCTTTCTTTGATGGAGATATCTCCGTAATCCAGAAGCACAATGGCCAGATCTCTCTTGCTCCAGTGCTCCGGCTTCTCCTGAATGAATTCCAGGGCAGGATTTACATAATCTGGATCCTTGCTTTCTTTTATGATTCCCAGATACGGCGCCGGCAGAGCCATTTCTCCTGATTCCAGTTGTTCAATGATAATCTTTTTTAGAAGCTCCGGGTCATTGCGCTTGAGATAGTCAGTATACGCCCGGACTTTATCCCAGGAAAATGTAAGGTCCAGATCTTTTATATGAGCCAGCGTATTGGTAACGTAGTTTGTGCATTGGATAGAGACGGATTCGCATAATTGCTTGAATGTGTTTGCTGATATTGACTGCGAATCTGAGAACTCCCAGATCAGTTCCGTGTAGTATGGCAATTGATGCTCCATAGATATGGCATACATCACCGAAGCTCGGGCGGCATCAGGATCCTGGAAGAAATGAATTCTGTATGGACGACGAAGCATCGATCGTGCCCAGTCATCCCTGTAAGAAGCAATCGCTGCAAAATACTCTGTGCGATAGTAGAGATACTTCGGGGCCATTATTGAATCATAACTATCTTCCAGGTCATCCTTGAAATCTTCATGGGGAAATACCTGCACGGCCTCATAGAACTCTGCGGCTCTCTCCGCTTGAATGCTCTGAATTATAGAAACATCCGAATCCTTCCCGTAATGGGCCAGTGCAAGGGCCGCGCCCGGCGACTTCTGCATGGCCAGTTCCCTTACTCGCTTCTCATGTTTCGCTGCCAGGGGAAGAATCTGGAAGGCCATGTAGCGGGCATCGGTGGAACCTTCAAAATGGAGTAATTTCTCCTGAAGCCTCCGATAGTCTGCTTCGCTGAGATACCATTGAGCCCTGGATAATACGATTTCTGCCAGACCTACGGAGCCGGGGCTACAGCCAGAGAACCAGGTAAGCCTTGTAGAGTCGTGAAAATGTTGAGGCATGATCTCCAGGAAAAGTTCGTCCTGTTTTGCATAGAGCAGCGCGATCAAAGCGTTGGCCCTCACTCCCGGGGCTTGATGGCGAGTAAGCATTACCAGCTCTTCGGGGGTGGCTTTGTCTGCGATGGTGTGCACAATGGTATAGCAGTGCGGAGTGGTGCCACCTGCACCTACGGCGCTATCACAAACCACAGGATGTTCTTCGAAATCTTTGAATAACTCCAGGATCTCAGGCCTGACTTTAGAAGCATCGTATGTTGGACTCGCCAGTAGTGAGGCCGAGATGGGAAGTATGGCCCAGAATAAAACCAGAATCAGAGCGCGGCGGAAGGTCATCTAATTTGGACGCAGGGCCTGGCTCAATGTTCCCCTGGGCAGCTTCTATGGATTGATATTTCTGAGCGGGGTTTTGGATTTCGAAAGTAATTCAGCCAGAAAATTGAATCAGCCCTTGAGCGGTCCTGCGTTCTCCAGTTCTCCAATGCGGCCGAAGGGAGAGTCAGCATTTCCTTTCCAGCCGGGGAGTTAGCGCAGGATTTCCACTTCGCGATTGATGTTTCTGAATCGCAGCATCAAAACGGCCCCGGACTCTGATAGCAGTAGTCTCTTCCATAGAGCTGCTTTCCCAGCTGGCGCCTCCAGCCGGATTTCCTTGATTCGGCCCACTTCCCAGGGGGATGGCAGGGTTGCATCGATTTCCAGCTCGATCTGCTCATTCATGGCATAATCGGTGCTATGGATGGGCCCCGGACGCAGGGCAGCGGAAAGCAGACGAAAGGGACTGTCCTTCTCACCGGGATCAATGGTGCGATCAGCATCGTTACGAAGCATCAAATGAATGGCCGGATTCCCGTTAACCGATTCAATTACATCTGCACGGACGGTTAGATCAGTGGGGGAGGGAAAAAATGAATCCAGGCTGCCGGTTTTGTACATGATGCCGAATATCAAAAGCAACAGCGCACAATCTGCCAGGATCATCCAGAACGTGCGATTACTGAAAGGATTGGGAGTCTTTGTTGGAGTTCCCGGATAATCTTCGCGCACTTCCTGAGGATTCTTATAATAGAATTTCAAGGGGGCCCTCCGGTGCTTTGTCCATCCACGGTCAGCTCAGGGTTTCCTTCACCTGTGGAATCCTGTGCCCTCGCATTTACTCTTTTCAGCGCTTTTTGAATCAATGCAGGAATCTGAGAGCTTCGCGGATGCACTCGAATCTCCGAGCTAGAATGTAACAGTTCCATCGAAGCCATAACGGAAGAAACCATATCCGAAGACCGGCTCAGGGCGCTCATCAGGATTCCGGTGAGGCAGTCTCCGGTGCCCGCCACAGCCAGAGATGCATTGGCCCAGGGGAAAAGATACGCCCGGTTCTCGAAAGGGTCTATCAGAATACTGGTGGATCCTTTATAGAGTACATAGCTATCTATATGATCCCTGGTAAAATCCATTGCCGATTGCAAAGATTCTACATCATGAATCACAGAACCACCGAGAGCAGACCATTCCCCTGGATGAGGGGTTAGCACCGTTCTTCGACCGTGCAATTCTTCTCTTTTAGATGGGTGCATCGATTCTACGGCCGCTCCGGCATCCAGGATCAAAAAAGGACCCTTCTCAGACTCGGACCGTTGTTCGCTCAATTGTGCCAGGAAACTCTGGCAATCTTCGCGAGAACAACCGGGGCCCAGTGTAATAGCACCTACCCTGGAGTCCAGGCCCAGGGATTCTTTTTGCATGATGGATGGCTCGTCCAAAAACAGACTTTTCTCTGAAGGACTCAATGCCTGAAGGATTCCTCCTCCACTGGCAAAAAAGCACCGAGCGGATAGAATCATAGCTCCTTCCATGCCGGAAGAACCGCCCAGAAGCCAGGCGGAGCCATTGCTATATTTATGCGAATCCAGGGAACGGTTAAACTGGATGAGACGATGTTGATTTCTTTTGACCAGGCGAAACGGTGAATTCAGATCCGGGGCAAAGCCAATAGGACAGGCATGAATGTTACTTTTTAATAGCTCGGAATCAAACATACAGGCCAGCCTGTGCGGACCGTAGGAATGAACTTCATCGGGATAATAGTGGGCCGTTTCTGGGTAGCTTCGATCTTCCAGCAGCCCGGTAGGTACATCCAGGGCCAGCAAGTAAGCGCCCTGGCTTCGTTTCTCAGCCATCCAGCTGGTAAGCCTTGCGAAACTACCTTCAAGAGGTCTATTCTGTCCGCTTCCCAGGAGAGCATCTACAATCAACCATCGATCCGAGCCATGGCGCAGATCTGCTGCGAAAGTTTTCTCCTGCTCCAGCGAAAGGAGAAACTCATCTGCGTTCATATGATGATACTGCTGCACTTTCAGGTTCTCAAGCAACCCTGGCAACCCTTCGTAGAATTTTGCGGCCTGGGATTTCGCAGCCCCGGTCTGAACAACAGTGAGGCTGGAACCTGCGCCCCATCCGTTTTGTCCGGCGCTGGATAGAATGTGCCAGGCCAGAGCAAGCCCGTCGCCACCGTTATTACCAGGGCCGCATAGAATAATGATTCTTGAAAAGGTACGGTGGCGTTTGAGTAGATACAGGCTACTCAAGGCGGCCTGGCCCATGAGCTGAGTGGAGCTCCAGCCCAGCTTCATGGTTTTTTCATCCAGGTCCCTGGACTGTTGATAGGTTAGCAGCGGTTCACTGCCATTCATTGAGCTGATAGTTACCTTCATTGATTCGAACGCTGAAGATACGATTGTTTAGATTGCGATAGGTTTCTCGCCAGGATTCCCGAACCCCTGGAAAGCGTAAAAGCTGGTTGTTTAGATACTCTCCCTGGGCGCTGAAGATCTTGAACAGAATTCCACCGCTGTCATCCAGGGTTTCCAGAATAAAGCCTCCATCAGGCCCCGCCCAGCTCAGTGCATCTTTTGTTTCATCTGTAGAATAGATTTCTCTGGCTTCACCATTTCTATCCTGATGATAGATCTTACGAACTTCCGGGGCAAACGTGGATGGATTGCGAAAGACTGCACTGATCAAGAAACGCTCACCGCCAGGATAGGGAATCATACGTTCGATTTCCAGCCTGTGATTCTTCAATTCGTCGGGTGCGGTAATCCCTTTCGGTTGTTCGGATCCCAGCAGCACTCCCTCTCGATAGATAGTAATGGCCGGGGCCCCATCTTTTCTGTGAAAGACATAGAGGGTATCATCCTCTCCCATCACCAATCGATGAATCTGATCAAAAGTGGCGTTCGCTGATTCTGGATCCTTTAGAGTAGTTACAGTGCGCTCATCCAGGTCCACGCGAACAATGCGGGCTGGCGCCGATGTTGAATACTCCGGTCGTAGAATGGCAGGTAGCCGGTTTTCCGGAGGAAGGTCTGGATTACTGTCGATGGGGCTGTAGGTTTTCTTCTTCTCATCCTGTATTTCATGAATCTCTATATAAAGTGCTTCATCGTTGCTGGCCACCGAGCCGGGAATGCCGGATGGAATGGGAGTGGTTTCGATTTCCATTTCCAGCGGTTTTCCCCTGGCATTTAGAATCCAGGTAGGACTGGCCTGGCTGCCTGGAAAGAAGCGAACAACTCGGTAGGATACATCGCTCAGGAAAATGCCATCATCGTTGATGGAGGGCATGTAGGGGAAGTTACCATAGATCCTCTCGGTGCGCAAAACAGGCAGTCCTTCCGGGAATTCCTCCGCCGTAACATTCATCTGCAAAGGGATGGAATACAAAGTGGAAGGGGACAGCTCATCGATCCGGAACCTTGCACAATGGCTTAGAAGTAGCGAAATCAGGATGGAAATCAGCACTGGCCGGATTGCCGGGGCACCGAACCGGCCGTGTTTACGATGCACGAGACTAAAAAAAACGTTGCGATGGTTCACCGGGAACCATCTGGATTGAATTAGATTGACAGTAAAGCGACAAAACGATTCCTTGTTGTAGAAGTGGGTTGCACCCGCTTTTTTTTTGCCGGATGGCCGCAAAATGGATGTTCTGGATGAAATTGCGGCGGAGGCGCTTCTGCCGGGGACAGAGATTTTCTCGATTCGTCTCCGAAATGCAGGGGGTGGCTACCACATCGAGGTCCAGCTGGACGATCTGAACCACCCCACCGGTTCAGTGGATCTGGAGCAGTGCGAGGCCTTCAGTCGCGCTCTCATTGAGAGGCTGGATGCAGCGCTGGAATCGGACCGTAGGTCACTACCCGCCGATTTGAATGCCGAAAATTATTCCCTGGAGGTTTCTTCGGCCGGGGCGGAACGCCAGCTCAGGCTACCCGGTGATCTGGAGCGATTCAGGGCCAGTCCCATGAAGCTTCAGTTTGAAGAGGAGGGAACCGTACACACAGAGATTGTGGAATACACTGGCAAAGAAGAGCGGGAAGGCCAGGAGTTATTATTGTTTCGATCCTATAAAACAGGAGGGTCCAGAAAGAAGGGAGGCAAGGGCAAAGAGAAGAACTATGCTCTAAGTCTCGAGCAGATTCGAAAAGCGAATCTCTATCTGGATATGTAGCGATGGCAAAATCAAAGAAAAAGCAACAGACCGGGCCAGATATTCGAGCCTTCTTCGACTCCATGGATGCTCTGGCTTCCGAGAAGGGTCTGGGTAAAGATGAAATTATGGAAATCTTTCGCGGAAGTCTTATTACTTCCTATCAGCGAAAGTATGGTCCGGATGCTCGTATCGAGGTGACACTGGATCCGGAAACCCCTGCAATTGGAGTCAGCGTCCACAAGCAAATCGTTGCCGAGGTGGAGGATCCGTCCCTGGAAATCTCCGTCGAGGAAGCGAAAAAGCATAAAGAGGATGCTGCCGCCGGAGAAGAGCTTATTATAGAAGAAGAGCCCTTTGCATTCTCTCGCATCGGAGCTACAAACGTAAGACATATCTTCTTTCAGCGCCTAAAAGAGCAGGAAAGAGAAATTATCTACAACGAATTCAGCCACAAAGAAGGAGAACTGATCACAGGTCAGTTTCTGCGCTGGAGAGATAGAGAAGTGGTGTATGTAGATCTGGGTCGGGCCGAAGGTGTGCTACCCAGACGAGAGCAGATTCCCAGAGAGAGATTTCATCCAGGGGATCGAATCAAGGCAGTAATCAAATCTGTAGAACTCCGTCGGGAGAAATCCCGGGATCCGGGTCCCTATATTCTGCTTTCCAGAGCTGCTCCAGAATTCGTTCGACGGTTGTTCGAACAGGAAATTCCGGAGATCTATGATGGCGTCGTGGAAATCATGGATATTGTTCGGGATGCTGGATTCAGAAGTAAGCTACTGGTTCGCTCCAACAGATCCGATGTGGATCCTGTTGGTGCCTGTGTGGGTATCAAAGGGGTTCGAATTCAGTCCATTGTCCGTGAACTGGGCAATGAGCGCATCGATATTGTAAATTATTCTCCGGAGCCAGCTGAGCTAATCGCCAATGCGATTTCTCCGGCCCGGGTTGCTGAAGTTCGAGCCGATTCTGGCACGAAAGAGGCTCTGGTTCTGGTACCGGACGATCAACTGCGTCTGGCCCAGGGACCGGACAACAAAAATGTGAAGCTGGCAGCTCGATTAACAGGATTCCGGCTCATCGTAAAATCTTTGACGCAATTCGGGGAGGAAATGTCCTCACCTGAAGCCCGTGCACAGCTGGAGCAGCTGTTCAGTCCCAAGACAGAGGAAGGGTCCGGCGAAGAAGGGGATTACACTCCTCTTACCGAGCTGCCCGGATTGTCCGGACGAGTGATCTCGCTTCTGGAGCAGAGTGGCGTTAAGAGCGTTGAGGATCTGGTGGAGCTGGAACCGGAAGAGCTGGAAGCTCTGGAAGGCATAGGTAAAACAACGGCAACTCAGATACTGAAGATTCTGGAGGATGTGGTCTCCTTCGAGGAAGTCTAACCGCAGATTGCGGATTTGAGTGCACCGGCCACGCTGGCAGGAAAATTTATGGCGGATAATAACGAAAATCAGGGCAGCATTAAGAAGCAGCTATCGGGCTCTGGCGCGTCCAAAGGGAAGAAGAAGCTGGTCATCAAGAAGAAGGTGGACCAGAAAAAGGATATTTCCGAACACTTCGACGCTTCCAAAAAACCCAAAGCAGGACCCCCCCGAACCGGTGCGCCTACTCAGAAGCCCACTCCGCCTACCAGCGCGCCTGGCTCGTCCGGTCCTGCTCAGCAAAGACCCCCTCAGGGTGGTCCACCTCCCAGAGGAGAGCAGCGCGGACCTCAACAGCAGAATCGTGGTGGCTCAGACCCACGTCGTGGCGGCCAGGGTGGTCCCGGAGGCCCCCGACAGGGTCAGGGACAGGGAAGACCCCAGGGAGATCGCAGACCTCAGGGCGGTCAGAAAGGCCAGGGTGGTGGCGTAAGCCGGGTTAGCTTTGCCGGCGCCGGAACCCCCTTTGATGCATTACTGGAAAGTACAAGAAAAGCTGCCAGCGCCAATCAGGCGCAGGGAAGAGGTGGCAAAGGACCTGGCGGCCCCAGAGGCGGTGGAAAACCCGGTGAACCGGATCGGGGTCCAGAGACCGGCGGAGGTCGTGGTGGCCGGGGCGGTGGTCGTCGAGGGGGCCACGACAACGAAAACATCAATAAGTTTCAGCGCGCGGTCAAGCGCAAGCCCCAGCCCAGTGGAACTACGGTACCATCCTCTATAGATATTATGGAAAGCGTTCAGGTAGGGGAGCTGGCCAAGAAGCTCAACCTGAAGCCCGGCGATGTAATTGGTCGTTTGATGAAGATGGGCGAGATGGTTACCATCAATAAGATCATCGACTCCGAGACAGCCGCCCTGGTAGCTCAGGAATTTGGCTGCAAAGTGAATGTAGTCAGTCTGTTCGATGAAACGGTTATCGCAGAAGAGGAAGACAAAGAAGAGAATCGTCAGAATCGTCCTCCGGTGGTAACCATCATGGGTCACGTTGACCATGGTAAGACCAAACTGCTGGATACTATTCGAAAATCAAATGTTGTAGATAGCGAGGCCGGAGCTATCACCCAGCACATCGGTGCCTATCAGGTAGAAACACCCACCGGAAAGATTACCTTTCTGGATACTCCGGGTCACGAAGCATTTACGGCCATGCGATCTCGCGGTGCGGCGGTTACCGATATCGTTATCCTTGTTGTTGCTGCCGACGATGGTGTAAAAGAGCAAACCAAGGAAGCTATTACTCACGCAAAAGAAGCTGAAGTTCCTATCATTGTAGCGGTAAACAAGATCGATCTACCATCGGCCAATATGGACAAGGTTCTGCAAGAGCTGGCCACGGCCGGATTGCAGCCTGAATCCTGGGGCGGCGATACAGTGGTCTGCGAGATCTCTGCCAAGAATCACATTGGTATTGAGCATCTTCTGGAAATGGTGCTTCTGCAGGCCGAGATCCTGAATCTGAAGGCCAACCCGGATGTGCGTTCGGTAGGTCACGTAATCGAAGCAAGGGTGGATGCAGGAAAAGGTCCTGTGGCTACTCTGTTAATCGAAAAAGGAACCTTGCGCGAAGGAGACCCCTTTGTGGTGGGTGTTTACTCCGGTAAGATTCGTGCTATGTTCGATGACCTGGGACGCCGGCGCACAGAAGCTCCTCCAGCTACTCCAGTGGAAATCATTGGTCTGGATGGTGTTCCTCAGGCCGGGGATCCGTTCCAGGTTGTGGAGTCAGAGAAGTATGCTCGTGAAATGGCATCTACTCGTCAGCACTATGAGCAGATTTCCAGGGCCGCAGAAAGGGCTCAGCCAAGTATGGATGCTCTGGCCGATTGGATGCAGGAGCACAAAGAGCTCAAGATCATTGTCAAAGCAGACGTTCAGGGTTCTGTGGAGGCCATCCGCGATGGTCTCATGAAGCTGTCGCATGACGATGTCAAAGTAAGAGTTATCATGGGCTCCACTGGAGCTATATCCGAATCCGACGTGAGCCTTGCCTCGGCCTCCAACGCCATGATTGTAGGCTTTCATGTGCGAGCCACTCCCCAGGCCACCGAACTGGCAGAAAGGGATGGAGTGGATATTCGCTACTACAGCATTATCTACAACGTAATCGAGGATATGACCAAGGCTATGGAAGGCCTGCTGGAGCCGGATTACGTAGAAGAAGTGAAGGGCAAAGCCGAAGTTCGTCGGGTGTTCCGAATTTCTCGAGTCGGAAATGTGGCCGGTTGCATGGTTACATCTGGAAAGATCCACCGAAACAACAAGATTCGTATCCTGCGAGACAATGTGGTAATTTTCGAAGACGGAGAGCTGGATAGCCTGAAGCGTCATAAAGATGATAGCACCGAAGTGGCGGAAGGCTTCGAATGTGGTCTTTCGCTCAAGAACTTCAACGACATCAAAGAAGGGGATGTTGTGGAAGCCTATGTAATCAATGAGGTGGCGCGAACTCTCTGAGATTTTCGTCTCCGAGCGCTGAGTCAAAGTTATGAATCCGGTTCGTCAAAAGCGTCTGGAATCTACAATGGTTCGGGAGCTCTCTGAATTGATTATCAAGCGAAGAATCAAAGACGAGCGCATTGGCTTTGTTTCTGTCACTCGTGTAAGTCTGGCCCCGGATCTTTCTGAGGCCACAGTATTTATTTCCCTGTTTGGCCCGGAAGATGAGCACCGGGATACCTGGCGTGGCCTTACGGCTGCGGTGAAATTCTTTCAAAGCGAAATGGGCCGATCCCTGCGCTTGAGACAGACTCCCCGTATCCATTTCGAGCTGGATACCAGCATTCGAGAGGGCGATGCCATCCTGGACAAAATCGAAAAAGGTCTCTGATTCTATAGCGCCCAACCCGGGCGAAGTAACCGATGGACTGCTTCTGGTGGATAAGCCATCCGGTCCGGGCTCTGCCGAAATGGTTAGCCGGGCCAGAAGAGCCACAGGAATTCGAAGGATTGGCCATACCGGCACCCTGGATCGATTCGCCAGCGGCCTTCTGGTTCTTGTAGTGGGTCGGGCCACGGTGCTGGCTGATTCCCTCTTACGTTACAATAAAACCTATGAGGCTACGTTTCGCGCTGGCCGTTTCACAGATACCCATGACCCATCCGGCGAAGTGCTGGAGCAGGTGGATGCCAATCGCTGCCTGGACTTTCTAGGCGGAAGCAGCGATACCATGGAGTCCTGGATCCATAACTTTGCCGGATCCCATATGCAGGTTCCGCCGGACTATTCGGCCCTGAAACAACAGGGAAAAAGGGTCTCGGACCGGGTTCGGCGGGGCGAGTCCGTGCGCCTGGAGCCCAGACCGGTTCGAATCTATGAATCCTCCCTTCTGGATTTCCAGGAGGATGCAGATGGTTTTGTGATCCATTGCCGCTTCACTGTGAGTTCAGGAACCTATATCAGATCCATTGTTCGAGACTTTTCCAGGGCCATGGAATTTCCGTTCTTCCTGGGAGCCCTGCGTCGCACATCGGTGGGTCCATTTACTCTGGAAAACTCCTGGATACCAGAATTTGAAGACGGGCAGCCCATTCATGAGCCAGAGATTCTGTCTTTGCCCCGGGCATTTCCTGACTGGTACCAGACCAGGCTGGATGTAAACCGAGCCATTCAGCTGGAGCAGGGACGCAAGATCCCGGTGCCCCTGCCGGACACGGATGGAGAGAATTTCCTGATTCTGCGGCCGGACGGCACAACGCTGGCCATCGCTCAACGTGAGGGTAGCGCTTATTGCCTCAAGAAGGTATTTGTCCGCTCCTGACACCCTCCCGATGTCGTTTTTCCAGATGGGTCGGGAAATTTGCTTTTCTGCACAGGGCTCCGGCGAAGTATGGAAGATTAAGTTAAAAAAGGTAAAAAAAGAAGAGAGATGATCACAGCCGAACGCAAACGAGAAATCCTGAAGCAGTACGGGAAGGGAGAAAAAGATACCGGATCCTCCGAGATCCAGATTGCTCTTCTCACAGAACGCATTCGGGAACTAACCGAGCACTTCAAGACCCACAAAACTGACCACCACTCCCGCCGCGGACTGTTGAAACTGGTTGGTCGACGTCGTAAGCTACTGGACTATCTAAAAAAGAAGAACGTAGAATCCTACAAAAAGCTAATTGGCGAACTCGGAATCCGTAAGTAAAGTTTTCCTCTCTCGGTTCGGAAGGAATTAATGGACTATCACAAGTCAGAAACGGACTGGAATGGAACCGGTCTGTCTATAGAAACTGGTAATTGGGCCAAGCAGGCCCACGGGTCCGTAGTTTATCGCTACGGAAATCTTGTAATGCTCGCCACCGTATGCGCTGAAAAAGAAGCGCGAGAAGGGCAGGACTTCTTCCCCCTGACGGTGGACTATCGCGAAAAAATCTATGCTGTAGGCCGAGTGCCCGGTGGATACTTCAAGCGTGAAGCCCGTCCCCTGGAGCATGAAACCCTTACGTCACGGTTAATCGACCGACCAATTCGCCCACTGTTTCCCGAGGGCTACTTTTGCGAAGTGCAGCTCCTGGTAACTGTACTTTCTGCAGATCCCAGCGTATCCATTGAAGGTCATGCCATTGCGGCTGCGTCTGCAGCTCTGGGTGTATCGGATATCCCATTTCATGGGCCGGTGGCTGGAGTTCTGGTAGGTCGTAAAGATGGAAAGCTCCTGGCAGATCCTACCAAAGAAGAGATTCAGGAAGGAGATCTGGAGCTTCTTGTAGCTGGCTCTAAAGATGCAGTTATGATGATTGAAGGTGGGGCTCAAGAAATCTCCTCCGAAGAAATGATCGAAGCCCTGGACTTTGCGCACAAAAAGATCAAAGAGAAGATCGAGATCCAGGAAGATTTGATCAAAAAAGTCTCTCCTGAAAAACGCGAAGTTGCTCTGCGAAAGCCAGATGAAACCATTCGCGAAAAAGTAAAATCGAAATATTTTGACAAGCTCGAGCAAGCCAACTCCGCAAAGGGAAAGGAAGGCCGGGCAGAAGCTGTGAAAGCAGTCTACAACGAAGCTCTGGAATACGTTCAGACCGAGCTCGTAGCTGATCGAGATGAAAAAGAACAGGAAACGGTTCTTCGAGACATCAAAGGCTACATGCACGAACTGGAATATCTGGTAGTGCGAAAGTCCTGCTTTGAGCAGGGCACTCGTGCCGACGGCAGAAAACTGGATGAAATCCGGGATATATCCATCGAACTGGATGTACTTCCTGGGGTGCATGGTTCTGCAGTGTTTACCAGGGGGCAGACTCAGTCTCTGGGCGTTGTTACTCTGGGCACCGGAGATGATTTTCAGAAAATCGAAACTCTGTCCGGCGAACGGCACAAGCATTTCATGTTGCACTATAACTTCCCGGCCTATTCTACCGGCGAAGTAAAGCGAATGATGGGCCCGGGCCGGCGAGAAATCGGTCATGGAAACCTGGCCGAACGCGCGCTCAAGCGAATGGTGCCTGAAAAAGGCGAGTTTCCTTACGTAATTCGAATTGTCTCTGAAATCCTGGAGTCCAACGGTTCCTCTTCCATGGCATCCGTTTGCTCTGGATCCCTGGCCATGATGGCTGCCGGTGTTCCGGTTCCCAGAAGCGTTTCTGGTATCGCCATGGGTTTGATCATGGGCGATAACAATGACTACTGCATCCTCAGCGACATCGCTGGTATCGAAGATCACTTCGGTGATATGGACTTCAAAGTAGCCGGAACCCGAAAAGGAATTACAGCATTTCAGCTGGATATAAAAGTAAAAGGACTGTCTGTAGATATTCTGCGAGCAGCCCTTTCCCAGGCTGAAAAGGGAAGAATGCATATTCTGGATAAGATGGACGATGCCATCAAAGAAGCCAGGTCCGATGTTTCTCCCAACGCACCCAGAATCACAACCATCCAGATCGATCAAGATCGCATTGGCGAGCTTATTGGTCCGGGAGGAAAAGTAATTCGAAGCATTATCGAAAAATCCGGCGCAGATCTGAGCGTGGAAGACGATGGAACAGTAACCATCGCAGCCACCAATACTCAGGCTGCGGAACTGGCTCAGAAATTGATCGAAGATATCTTCCGTGAGGTAGAAGTAGGAGAGTCCTACGATGGTACCGTGAAGCGGATTGTGGACTTCGGAGCATTCATCGAGCTTTTCCCCGGAAAAGAAGGTCTGCTGCATATCTCCAAACTTGCAAAAGAGCGAGTGAACTCCGTAAAGGATGTTGTAGATATTGGAGATTCTATCAAGGTTCGCGTTCTGGGAGTGGATCAATTCGGTCGCGTGGACCTGATTCGCGAAGAGCTGGCCGATGAATTCGCAGCTTCCGGAGCAGGGGCCAATGGCGGTGGAGGACATCGCGGAGGCGGAGATCGTCGTGGCGGCGGCGGAGGCGGTAGACGCCCCGGCGGACGACCAGGCGGTGGCGGTAGAGGCGGTCCCAGACGATAGTATTCGTCCAGAAAGGCCCCTTCACCGGGGCCTTTTTTGTTTTCAGGGGAATATCTTGCCCGCTGTACAGGTCCAGGAAGTTTGCAGTATGGCAGAAACCATAAAATTCTACAAAGCACCGGGTGCCAGACCACCCGAGAAGAAGTCCAGCCATGCAGCAGCGTTTGATGTTTGTGCTCATCTTCCCCCGGATACCAATCTAAAGATTGGGGCGGGACAGAGATTTGCGGTACCTACCGGGCTGTATTTTGCCATACCGGAAGGATTCTTTCTATCGGTGCGTCCCAGAAGCGGTCTGGCTTTGAACCACGGAGTTACCTGCCTAAACACCCCCGGCACTATCGATTCAGACTATCGCGGGGAACTAAAAATCATACTGGTGAATCACTCGGACCAGGACTTTATCATTGAGAATGGGGACCGAATCGCCCAGATCCTTCTGGAAAAGGAAGTTCCAGTAGAATGGGAGGCTGCGAAGACCGCCGAAGAGCTGGGTATTACGGACCGAGGGGCAGGCGGATTTGGAAGCACAGGTCTGGCCTGATTGGTGCTGCTCCATCAGCTTCCCAGTATTTGAGGCACCGTATAGTTGCAATCCCCGGGCCTGGCCCGGCAAACCCGGAAAAGCCATGGCCGTAAAGCCAGAGAAATCTTTCTGATCTGAAGGAATCATTTTTAGAAACATAATCCAGCTATTTCGGCCGATACATTCTGTGAATGGCCGAACCAGACACAAATCCTACCCTGAAAGCGGGAAATCCAGGTTTTAACGAAATCCTGGGATCCCTGCTTATTCTATTCGGGCTGCTACTCAGCCTTGCAGTAATCTCCTACGATAATCAGGCGGCGATGGGGCTGAAACCTGGAACGGTGGAGAACTGGACCGGAACCGTAGGTCATTATGGAGCCATGCTGCTCTTCATTCTATTTGGTAAGGCATCCTATATTCTTGGTCCTCTCATGGTGTACATGGGCATTCGCGGTCTGGTTCAGTCCAGAAGCGAGGACTATGTTCCTGGGTTGCTGGGATCCCTTACCATGGTTACAGCGCTTTCGCTTTTTTTCCATTTCTATACTCCCATGACCTACTCCGACGTTCAGGGCACCGATCCCATTAGCGGCGGGGGTGCTCTGGGATATCGTGTAGGCGAACTGCTACGGTTTCTGTTTGGCACTTACGGCGCATTTCTGGTGGCCCTGGGCATTCTGGTACCCGGTTTCCTTTACACCTTTCGACTGCCCTTTCCCGAATTTTTGAATCTTACCCGCAATCGTCTGGATAGAATGAAGAGAGGCGGACAGACTGGATTTCACAGACTTCTATATGTACTTTTTCCCCCACCTCAGCAAAAAGAGGAAATCCTGCAGGAACCTGCGGATCCCGAAGTTGGTGTAACTACCGGAGAAGCTGCGCTCAAAGACTGGAGCGAAATGGCCGGCCATGTTCGAAAAGAAGCGAAACCGGGGATGACCTACCAGGATTACTCGAATCAGGATGACGTTATGAAAGAACCCTTCTGGGAAAAGAAAGAACAGAACGGTAAAAGACCGTGGATTGAAAAGAGAGTGGTAGAGAGCGAAGATGCTCCGCACCGCCCATCCACCTGGAAACCCGCAGCCAGCGGAAGATACCATTCCGGCATGGATCCAATGAAGCAATCGGTTCTGGAAATGGAAAATCAGCGCGAGGTATTTGGCCGGCACGGAGCAGGCGGCGGCGGGTATGGTGCAGGACCGGACGGTTACCATGATCCTCACCGGGCTGAAGAAGATTTGCCCTATGCCAGAAATCTGGACCTGGAAAGCGAACTGGAAGAATTGCACGATGTTTCGGATGACCGGGGCGAACCGGGGAATCCCATACCAGGCTATTTTGATCGATCCGGTCGCTCCTTTCACTTTCAAAGGAAGCGAAGTACTCCCTATCGCAAACAGGAAGATGGATTTCTGGGAGTGCTGGAACTGGAACCCGGCCTGCGCCGCGGCCGAGATGATAGGCCCGAACACCCGGCCACCGGCTTTTCTGATACTCATGCGAAAGCAGAAAGTAAACCATTTGAATCCCAGGCGCGCTTCATTTCTCCGGCCAGCGTACTGGATCTGGACCGCAATGATCTGGTTGGCCCGGAAACAGACCATTTAGCAGAAAATGATTCCATTGCCGCGGCGGACCAATTGGACGATGCGGGTCAGGGGGCCTACGCACTGGCGGCAGATAAATACCCCACAGAAAACGCGATGATAGAAGACGCAACGGAGGAGACCCGTTTCGCAGCCTATACGGACTCCGAGGAAGGGGCCCAGGCAGAATCTAGATCTGCACTATATCTGGACGATGAATCCGAAGATCTGGAAATGGATTCTTCCGATTTAGATGCGGCTCGGGAGCAGGATGAAGAGGAAACTTCCGGAAGTCAGATTCCCAGACCACCGGTATCTGCCAGGAAATCTGCAAACGATGGCATCTCTACCAGCATCTATGAACCGGACAGCGAAACCCTGGTGCCTCCCATTACAGGATTAAAAGGGTATAAACTTCCGCTGAGTATACTTCAGTTCTCTCGCAGGCCAGAAAGGAACGATGTGGCTCGCGAGATCGAAGGGGTAAAGGAGCAGCTGGAAGCGGTGATGAGGGACTACGGAATCCAGGCATCTGTAGTGCATGCTACCAGAGGGCCCATGATTACTCAATACGAAGTGCGACCGGAGCCCGGAGTGCGAGTGAATCGACTGCTGCGAATCCAGGATGAAATTCGTATGCATCTGGCGGCTCACAGTGTTCGCATTGTAGCTCCTATTCCGGGAAAAAGCACCATCGGCATTGAACTGCCCAACAGCGTACGCGAAACAGTAACCCTGGGGGATCTGGCCCGAAAAGACGAAAATTTCTTTGCCCGGCACCGAGAACTGGGAATTGCCCTGGGAAAGGATATCGCAGGCTCCAATCTTTATGTAGATCTTGCCAGGTTGCCACACCTTCTCATCGCCGGTGCCACCGGTTCCGGAAAATCCGTGTACATGAACTCGGTGATTGCATCGATTCTCTATAATCGGTCTCCTGAAGAAGTGCGATTTTTGATGGTGGATCCCAAGATGGTGGAGCTGAAGCTCTATGAAGGTATCCCGCATCTGCTGTATCCTGTGATTACCGATGTGCGAAAAGCCAGCCGCGCACTGCAATGGGCAGTGCAGGAGATGGAGCGACGATATCAGATCCTTTCGAAGCGAAAGGTCCGGGATATTCGAAGCTTTAACGAAAAGGTAAAGGAAGGCCGCATAGAGCATGATCCTATGCCCTATGTTGTGGTACTCATCGACGAACTTTCGGATCTTATGATGGTAAGTGCCAAAGATGTAGAGGATTCCATTATTCGACTTACTCAGAAAGCCAGGGCCGTGGGCATTCATCTGATTATGGCCACTCAGAGGCCGTCCGTGGATGTGATTACAGCTCTGATCAAGGCCAACTGTCCTGCCAGGATTGCCTTTCAAGTAGCGCAAAAAACCGACAGCCGGGTGATTCTGGACTCCAATGGTGCAGAGAGCCTGCTGGGTCGCGGCGATATGCTCTATAAAAGTCCTACAGCTGCAGCACCGGTTCGAATTCAATCTCCCATGGTATCGGAAGAGGAAATCGAAGACATTGTCCGGGAAGCCAGGAAACATGGCTCTCCCAACTTCGTGGAACTTCCCGGCGAAGATATGGAGGCGGAAGGAGCGGCCGAGGATGTGGATTCGGAACTGCTCTCCGAGGCCTGGAAGATCATTCTAGAAAGCGGAAAGACCTCCACATCCTATGTACAGCGAAGATTGCGGATCGGGTATAACCGCGCGGCCAATCTAATAGAAAACCTGGAGCAGATGGGCTATCTGGGGCCGGCCATTGGTAATCGTCCACGGGAGATCCTGAAACGGGACTGAAAAGACCTTGACCCTCCAATGTAACTGGAGGAACGGGATAGTGTGAGACGATTTACTAAACTGGCCGGATTGTATCTAATTCTGAGCCTTTCTTTGCTGGCCGAGCCCTACGATCGGCTTTCCCATGCCGAGGTAGCCCGTAAGGTTCAGGACCGGTACGAAAAAATAGAGAATTACCAGGCCAGCTTCACCATAAATGGCAGGGGCGGAAAGACCATGACCGGCACCGCCTATTACAGAGCCCCGGCCAATCTGAGCTTTGATTTCAGCAATCCTGCCGGAAATCGTATCGTCTCCGACGGAAAGACCCTGTGGATCAAGATTGCCCGGCTGAATGCGGTGGGAAAACAGGATCTGACCCTGAAGCCCAAAGAGGGGGAAAGGGATATATTCTCTGTGGCCCCCGGTCCGGGCCTAAAACGGTTATTCAATAGGTATCACTATAAATTCGATAAAAAAGAGCAACCCAGAGACATCGATGGGAAGCCCTGCTACGTCCTGGAAATGGAGCAGAAGGAAAAGGTGGGCGGATTTGAACATATCCTGCTCTATGTAGATTCAGAGAAGTTCCTGGTCTACAAAGCTGAAGCCACCGATGGCACCGGCGAAACCACCACCATCACTCTGAAAAACATCCGCACGGACATACAGCTGGAAGGGAAAGTGTTTCAGTTTCAACCAGACGACAATGACCAGATAGTGGCCAATCCACTGGTAGAGTGAAGTCCGGCACATATATAAGATTAGCCCTTTCGGGAGTAGACAAACCATGGTATTAGCGAAAAGAGTGGGAGCCATTCTAAAGGAATCCCGGGAAAGCCGTAAGCTTTCCGTGCGCGATGTAGCGCGGGAAACCAACATGACACCCAAGTATATTGAGGCCCTGGAGGCAGAGGATTATTCTCAGTTTCCAGGTGAGACCTACACAACAGGATTTCTGCGAAGTTATGCAGAGTACCTGAATCTGGACAGCGATCATATATTGAATCTGTATCGCGGAATTCAAATTGATCAAAGCCAGTCCCCGGTGGAAGAATTAACAAGATCCACAAGTTCTGTTTCCTTTCGCATGCCGGACAAGCAATACATCCTGGGCGGAGTTGCCCTGGCGGTTATTGTAGGTATTATTGCTCTATTCGCTTCCGGTACAGTTTCTCTTCCGGAGTTTGGCGGTGGTAGCGAAGAGGTTGCCTGCTCCGATCGAGCCATGCAGGAAATACTCCTGGCGGCTGAAGGAATCACTCCAGGCATGGAGACAATGACCAGAGAGAATGCTCTTACCTTCAGGCAGGAAGGAGCCAACGTAAAGATGTGTCTGGAGACCATCGATGACACAAGGCCGGAAAGAACTGTGGCCGTGGTTCAAATCATCGTTGATGGTGGCGAACCGTATTCCTTTCAAGCAGCCCAGGGAGAAAGTGTGGTGCTGGATCCAGCCACAGAAGCACTGTCCGGACTGAGCAAGCCACTGATTGTTACGGCTCGAACTCTGGGAGAAACTACTGCACGAGTTCAGATAGAAACAGGTACCGGATCAGAAACACCCCAGGCAGATGAGGAAATCATTCGAGTAACTCTGGAATTCATTCAGGATTCCTACATCGAATGGGTAAACGATGGGGTGGTGCATAACGGAGTCTATTTGAAAGCGGGTCAGCGAAGAACCCTGGAAGCTACCGGAAGTCTGGAAATCAAAGTAGGTAATGGCGCCGGTGTTCGCATCATTCGTCCGGGTCAGCCGCCGCGACTGGCCGGCCCTCCGGGAAAAATCGTCAAGATTCGATACAGAAAAGTGCCAGGTCAGCTGGACCCGGCCAAAAAGGTGATCGAGGAGCAGATCCAGGTAGCACCGTAAATGGGACGTTCGTTTTTCATAACGACCCTCGGCTGTCCCAAAAATGCCGCCGATAGCCGGCAAATGCACCGATCGCTTCTGCGAGAGGGGTATGAGCCGGCTGATAGCCCCTACACTGCAGATTACCATCTTATCAATTCCTGTTCGTTTATAGAATCCGCCAGAGAAGAAACCATTCAGACCATTCTGGAGGGTGCCGAGATCAAGCAGGAGCATCCGGATCAAAAACTGGTGCTGGTGGGCTGTTTTACAGAACGATACCAGGCGGCGGTACGAGATGAATTGCCGGAAGTGGACTTTTCCTTTGGCACCGGGCTCTATCATCGCACCGGAGAATTGATTAGCGAGCAGTATGGCCCTCCGGCCGTGCACGATCCACTGCAGCCATCGGTTTTTTCCGGCATGGAATTCGATGGGCAAGCCTACGCCCCCGTAAAATTGAGCGAAGGCTGCGATCGCAAATGCGCATTCTGCGCCATACCTTCCTTTCGTGGAAGCTTTCGCAGTCGTGATGAATCGGAAATCCTGGAAGAAATCCGGGATCTAACGGCAGAAGGTGTGCGAGAGGTATGTCTGGTAAGTCAGGACACCAATGCATACGGTGGAGATCCCAGGAAGATTCTGGACATTATCGCTAGAATGCATGAAATCCAGGATCTTTCCTGGATTCGTCTTCTATATATGTATCCTGATGCACGCACCAGGCGATTTCTGGAGGCCTGGAATCCTTCTGATTTGCCAAAGCTGGTGCCCTATCTGGAAAGCCCTGTGCAGCATGCTTCCAGCAAGATGCTGAAGGCCATGAACCGGGCCGGTAATCGAAAACAGTTTGCGGAGCTCTTTGGTCTGGCCAGAGAGAAGATACCAGGTCTTGAGATTCGCACATCCCTGCTTCTGGGCTTTCCCGGGGAGGATTCCCGGGACATCGATGAAGTGCATGCTTTTCTCGACGAATGCCGGCCAGAGAAACTGGCCCTTTTCGCCTACAGTCCGGAGGAAGGTACCACTGGATTCAATCTTCCCGGTATGCCAGAGCCTGGTAGAACTACTGACATCATAAATGAAGTGAGGGATCACCATCTAACACTGCTAAAGGATATCCATCTATCCAGGCAGGGGCAAATCTATGAATGTATGGTGGACGAGATTTCAGAAGATGGTATGGTGGTGCGCAGAAAGCAGGATGCGCCAGAAGTGGATGAAGTAATACATATCGATCTGGATTCTGAATCCCCGGCTGACTCCTACAATGTGGGAGATCTTGTTTCCGTAAAGGTTACCGGTTTCTATGAATACGATATGTCCGGAGAACTGATGGCTTCGGGCATGTCCGGAGCGCAGAAGGAGAGCCGGGTATGAAAGGGCAGTGGAATATTCCCAATATACTCACCGGCCTTCGCGTAGTCTCGGTGCCATTCTTTATCTATTTTATTCTTTCTCCTAACATTACGTTTCGCATTATCGCATTCGCCCTATTTGCGCTGGCTTCCATCACAGATCTTATAGATGGATATCTTGCCCGTAAATGGAACCAGGAAACCGAGTTTGGCAAATTCATGGATCCCATGGCCGACAAAGCTCTGGTGCTGGGCGCATTCATTACATTCCTATTCTTATCGGATCAAGTGCAGATCTGGATGGTGCTCTGTATCATTGGTCGCGACATGTTGATTACTGCACTGAGGTATCTGGCAATTCATAGAGGTAAGAGCCTGCGAACCAGTATGTTTGGAAAAATCAAAACTACGTTTCAGATGTTTTCCATCGCAGTGATTCTACTCAGCTTTCTGATGGTATCTTACAAGGAAAGGGGCGCCATCAATTCCATGTACAGTCAGGCCCGGGAAGAGGGCATCGGTCCCGTGCATGTGGCCCAGGCCAACCTGCAGGAATTTCTGGCCGGCAACGTGGATTCTGTACTCTACGGGCTATCCAGCTTCGTGCCTTATTATCTAATGCTTTTTACGACCATTCTTACCATTATTTCCGGAATCCGGTATTTCGTGACCAACTTTCGTCTGTTTTTGCCGGACCGGAAAAAGCGCCGCGCCATGACCGAGCCGGCCGGGGAAAATGAACTTTAGTCAAAAGGGAGAGCCGGAAAATGAAGGAGCTACTGAAAAAAATTATCGCAGGTGAGGATCTCACAGCGGAAGAAGCCACCCGGGCCATGACTGCTATCATGAGCGGTCAGGCAGGCGAGATTCAGACAGCAGGTTTTCTTACAGCTCTGGCCCTTAAAGGGGAAACAGGCACCGAAATCGAGGCGTTCTCCCGATCCATGCGTAAGGCAGCGGTGACCTGGCCCAGCCGATCCAGCTCTGTAATTCTGGATACCTGTGGAACCGGCGGTGATAGTTCCGGTATTATTAATGTTAGCACCGTGGCGGCCATGGTCATGGCCTCTCTGGGAGTGCCGGTAGCCAAACATGGAAACCGCGCTGTGTCCAGTCCCACCGGTTCTGCAGATGTTCTGGAAGAGCTGGGTATTTCTATGTCCTTAAGGCCCGAGGAAGTGGCGGATTGTCTGGAGAAGGTGGGGATGTGCTTTCTATTTGCGCCAACCTGGCATCCAGCCATGAAATTTGCAGCCCCGGTTCGAAAGGCTCTGGGAGTCCGAACGGTATTCAATCTACTGGGGCCCATTACAAATCCTGCACCTGTATCCCATCAGATCATTGGAGTATTTGACGGCCGATTCCTGGAGCCTCTGGGAGATGCCCTGGCCGGTCTGGGTAGAAAAGGTGCCTGCGTAATCCACTCCAGGGATGGCCTGGATGAGCTTTCCATAGCTGCTCCAACGGACTATATCCTCATTCGAGATGGGCGCATCGAAAAGAAAGGCCAGTTCAAGCCAGAGGATTTTGGCATTAAACCCATGGAAATTGACAGTCTCAAAGTGGCGGATCGCCGGGAGTCTGCGCGCCGGGTTCAGGCCATTCTGGAGGGCAAGGGATCGGATGTAGAAAATGCCATGATGGCAGCCAATGCAGCTCTGGCCTTCCATCTGGTGCATCCGGATGTTGATCTAAAAAGCTCCTATGAGAAATGTATGGAGTCTCTGAAGCAGGGTAAGCCCATGGACGTGCTGGAAAAGTGGAGAGCCTTCCATAACAACTCTGCCAGCGTCACCTCTGTTGGCGGCTGAATCTACTTGCCACCAGACCCGATTGGCGGACTTTAGCCCCATGAACCCTCAGGCCTTTATCGCACAGCAAACAGCCAGTCCGGCGCCGGCTCCTGAAGCCTCCGGCCCCAAAGGAGAGCAATCCTCCGGTCCTTTCGGCGGAATGTCCTCCACTCTTATCATGATTGTAGCTGTTTTCGCTTTTATGTACTTCTTCGCCATTCGGCCTCAGAGAAAAGAAGAGAAGAAAAAAAAGGAAATGCTCGCAGCTCTCAAAAAGGGCGACACTGTGATTACTACAGGCGGCATCATCGGAAGCGTACACAGTATCAAATCGGATTCTGACTCCATCATTCTGAAAGTGGGCGATAACACTCGCATTGAAGTGCTTCGCAGCGCTATAGGCTCGGTTAGAGATCAGAGCGCCAGTCCGGCCAATGACGATGGATCCGACAAATCTGAAAAAACCGAACGCTTTCCGAAGGCCAGCAAGAAATCTGCAAAAAAATAGAGCCCGGAAAGCCATGCATAGAATACAAACGTTTCTTTTTGCTTTCGCACTCGGTCTGGCATTCCAGACCGTAGTGGCTGAGGAGCCGGTGGCAGAACCTGCCCCCGAAGCCCCGGCAGATACCTGGAAAGAAGGTATTGTGCAGGAGTTTCCCACTCAGTACGAGCAATATATTCCAGGATACGAACAGGGACCCAGCGAATCCCTGGAAGTGGAGGCCGGGCCGGTGGATACCACTCCGGATACTGAACCAGCCACGAATCCGGGAAGCTCGGATTCCGATTCCGATAGCTCCTGGACCGAAATGTTTGCCGATCGAAATGTAATTAACATACTACTTCTTGCCGGCATCGTGCTTCTATTTGTGATCTATCAAATCAGATCCGGTGGCAAGCGGCGAGGATAAGACCAGTTATGAATCGAATCCCCAAAAGAACTATTGTAACCCTGTTGACAGCCGGATTTTTCTTCCTGGCTTTCTATCCCAACCTCGCCGTGCGAGATATCTCTCTGGTTTTCCTGGAATACTATCGCACCGAGGATGGCACCCGAGTTGAGGTAGAAAAGAGCAAAGTAGATGCATTCCTCAACAATCCTGATACCGGTCTGCATCAGTACTTTCCCAATGCAAAGTGCGATTTTGAACCGCGCAAAGGAGTGGCAGAAGGTCGTCATTGCGTATTTCAGACCAGGTTCATTACCAGCGCAGAGTTCAATGAACTCATGCAGGCCTATCCTGCACTCCTGGACGATCGAAGAAGTGAAATCCAGCCCCATGCCCTGGAAGGATTCTTCGCATTCCTTACCGATAAGGCCATCAAGCCTCTGACCATTAAACTTGGTCTGGACCTTCAGGGTGGTATGCGCGCTATCTTTGTTGCGGATTACGATACCTACATCGCCAAGCTGAAAGAGAAATACAGCCCGGTGGTGGCCGATCTAAATACCAAACTTCGCACCGGTCAACTCCAGGGCGAAGATAAGACCAACGCAGAAGCCCGGCTGGAAGAGATTGAAGATATACTGTCTCCTACAGAAGAAAGAAAACTGGAGCTACTGCGACAGGCCAGAGATATTATCGATAAACGATTGGTGGCTCAGGGACTTACTGAGTCCGAGATTCGCATTCAACCAGGTTCTTACAGTATTGCGGTGGATATGCCTGGTGCGGCCAACAGTTCCGAAGTTCTGGAAAGGGTGCGAGATACAGTGACTGTAGAGTATCGCATTGTAAACGATAAGGCCACCGAGAGAATCCAGAACATGGATCTCACAGAGGAAAAGAAGGAAATTATCAAGATCTATCAAAGTCCCAGGCCGGATGAGGTGCTGGTACGGGAGATCATGGATGAAGTGGCTAAAAAGGCCAATCTAACTCCTCAGGAAGGGCGATTGTTTACATACTGGACTCGCGGAGGCAAGGGCACCGGCCAGATGTTGCCTCGATCATTTTATGTTCTGGGGCCTATCGTTATGGACGGTGGCGATATGGCCAATGCCAGAGCATCCCTGGGACAAACGGCATTTTACCAGATTAACTTTCAGCTTACAGCCACAGGTGCAGAGAAATTTACCGAGATTACGAAGAACAATGTCGGTAATCGAATGGCTGTTCTATGGGGCGATCGAGTGGTGTCGGCTCCCGTTATTCAGCAGGTAATTCCTACTGGAAACGGAGTGATCAACGGTCAATTCGGCGAAAGGGAAGCGAAAGAAGTAGCCAACGTAATTCGAGAAGGTGCTCTTCCGCTACCTCTGGATGTAATCAGCGTTTCCTACGTAGGGCCTACCCTGGGTCAGGAATCCATCGAAAAGGGCGTGTTCTCAGTAGTTCTGGGATTTGCACTGATTATCCTGTTCATGCTGCTATATTACCGGCTAACAGGCATAGTGGCTCTCGTAGCACTGTTTCTCAATCTGGTGTTGATGGCCGGGATTCTAAGTTTGATGGAATTTACATTAACTCTACCCGGATTTGCAGGAGCCATTCTCACTGTCGGTATGGCCGTGGATGCCAACGTCCTCATCTTTGAAAGAATCAAAGAGGATTTGAGGGCGGGCAAATCGGCTTCGGTGGCCATTGATTCCGGGTTTGATGCCTCTTTCTGGACCATTCTGGATGCGAACGTCACCACATTGATTGCATCCATCATTCTATACTACGAAGGCGATGGAGCCATCAAGGGTTTTGCCATTGTGCTTTTCTTTGGAATCGTAAGCTCAATGTTTACAGCACTCTATGTTTCCAGACTGCTCTTTGATGTAGCCCTGAAATACTTTAAGGTCCAGAACCTTTCCATCGGTTACTGGAGGAAGAAAACAGCATGAAATTCTCCCGTTTTAAGAATCTATTCTTTGTTCTGTCATTAATAGGCATTGTTGCACTGTTTGCCGTAACCTATGGCCATTTTGGTGGCTTCGAACGGTCCATTTCATTCAATGGTGGGGTTCGATTGACCATTCAATTGCCGGCGGATATGGATCGTGATGATCTCCTGCAGGCCGCCGAAAAAGCCGGTCTGCCCGGGGCTTCTGCAAGAATCGTAGATGCGAAGCGAAACCAGTATGACCTGGAATTCGGTCCCGACGTTCGAGATAAGATCAAAAATCAGATCAAGGAATTCGAAAAGAAGCAGGATGAACAGGCCGAGCTCGACGCAAAAGAAGGTCGAGAGCCTGCTCGCAAAGAAACCCGCACCGTTCCAGGGGAAATTGAAAAACTGATTTTGCCTGAGCTGAAAATAGGGGTGGAAAGCGTTATTTCCAAGGCTGCTATTTCTCCCAGCTATGGTCAGGAGCTGTTTGAAACGGCACTCTGGAGTCTGGGCTGGGCTATTGGCTTGATAGGGGTCTATCTAACCTTTCGCTTTGATTTTCCCTTTGCCCTGGGAGCTTCCGCTGCCCTGGTCCATGATCTGATCTTTACGCTGGGATTCATCGGGGTAATGCGCATCGAACCTTCTGTTCCGGTAGTGGCTGCTGTGCTCACCGTACTGGGTTACTCGATTAATGACACCATCGTAATCTTTGACCGCATTCGAGCCAACATCGACGATATCAATCAGGCCGCGCAGCCGGCCATTATGGATGAGGCCATTACCCAGACCATGTCCAGAACCATTCTGACATCGCTTCTGACCCTCATTGCAGTAGTGGCCTTGATTGTGGGTGGAGCAACCAGTTTGGTAGATTTTGCTTATATCATTCTGTTTGGTATCTTGATCGGAACCTATTCCTCTATCTTTATTGCCTCTCACCTTGTGCAGGTCTATACAGGCTTTCGCAAGAAATTCAGGAAGGCGAATGCATGATAGCTGGCTGGAAACGGAATTTGCATCGCTCTATCTAGAGCAGCTACTGAGAGAATCCATTCTTGCCTGTGGCAGGACGGCCCCGAATCCTACGGTGGCCGCCCTGGCCTTTGACTCAAATAATCCCCAACACTGGACCGCAGGAGCCACCGAGCCTCCAGGGGCTAGACATGCAGAGATTGTGGCTCTGGATCGCTACCGCGAAGCCTATGGCTCAGCGCCGGACAGTTTAATCGTCACTCTGGAACCCTGCAGCAAGACCGGCAGAACTCCTCCCTGTGTGGATCGCATACTCTCCATGCCGGAACTGCAGTATATTTATGTGGGCGGACTGGACCCGAGCCTGGCCGGAGAGGGGATTCACCTCCTGGAACAGAGCGGTCGTGAGGTCTTTGTGCCGGGGGCAGCAGGTAGAACTGATAACTCTGGTCCTTTTGCTGGCGGCGATGCGAAGACCGCAGACCATAGAACTCATCCAGGGAGGAGCCGTCTTCCGGGGCTTTCTTCTTTCTTGAGCGGTCTTCGCAGATTGTACGGACTATTCCCTGCCAGCTTTGCTCATAGAACTCAGTACGGTAGACCCAGGCTTTTTCTTAAAGCAGCCAGCGATGGGGATCGCCTCATGGGAGATAAAAGCCGTAGAATTTCTATCTCCGGTCCAGCCGCTCTTCATGCAGGGCAGCTTCTGCGAAGAGCGGTGGATGCAGTACTTGTAGGACCCGGAACGGTGTTAACAGATGAGCCTACCCTGGACTGGAGACCCGGAGGGCAAAAAGGGGCGGGCCCGGGACAATCCAGAAACCTGATTTCACCGAATCTGGATGGATCAGAAAAGGAACGCTCTGATTCCATCGGTGATTTTGATTCTGAGGCGAATCCCAGATCAAATCCGCGCCCGAATTCGGATTCAAATTCAAGTATCGCGTTTGACTCAAATGCAAGCGGTAGCGCAGGGCCAGAATCTCGGAAGGAATCGCAGAAAGTTGCTGGCAGTTCTCCGAATTCTCCGTCCCACTATCTTCAGTCCGCCGACCCGTTCATAGAAGCTCTGCTCAGGTATGGAGATGAAGCAGAGATGCAGAATCCATATTTCGATCATCAGCCCAGACGAATCTTTCTCCTGCCAGAAGGGCAAATGGAGAAATCGCAATTGGATGCTTTTCAGGCGAAACAATGGCAGCGTTTTGAACAGGGAGGACCAGAGCCTGTCTTCTGGACACTCAGCAAAAAGCATCATCCAGGGGATTTACCCGCTCTGAAGGATCCTTTCTTTGGATCTGCACTGATGCAGAATCTGGCGGAGCTGGGTCTGAACACCGTACTGATTGAAGGTGGGGCTGGATTGCACAGGTCACTGGAAACCATACTACAGCCGGATGACCGGTTTTACTGGCTGCGCAGAAAGGAAAATCTCATTTCCGTTGATTTCGAGAAACCGGTGAAGCTACCCCATTTTTTAACCGAGCTACCGCAGCTACAATCCATGGATCTGGGTCCGGATGAGTTGGTTGCCTTCGCGGGCCGGGCATGACATATTGCATTTTGGGCCCGGAAGTCTTTACTGAGCCACGGGAGCTGCCAGTCTGGCCATGGCCTGAAAGACCAGGAGTAATAGTTTGTCGGATTTTCAAAATACACTGGAACGGGAGTTTCTGGATGGACTGAACCAGGTTCAGACAGAAGCGGTACGTCATGGCGACGGACCACTATTGATTCTGGCCGGTGCTGGTTCTGGAAAGACTCGAGTTATCACTCATAGAATTGCCTATTTATGCCGGGTAAAGGGAGTGAATCCCTATAGAATAGCTGCAGTTACGTTTACCAACAAGGCAGCCCAGGAAATGCGAACCAGACTGGAAGCACTCATTGGTCCTATGGCTGACAGGGTGCACATTCGCACATTCCATTCCCTGGGTCTATATATCATCCGAAATCATTACAGTCTTCTGGATCTAAAGAGCGGATTTTCCATCTACGATTCGGCGGCCCAGAAGAGTCTGGTAAAGACAATTCTCAAAGAAAAGAAGATCGCCAAAGACTTTATGCGCCCTGAAGCAGTGCTTTCGCGGATGGAAGGTTACCGGGACCGATTGCTTTCGCCGGATGAGCTTCCCAGAGCTACAGATCCTTACGAAGAAGCAGCTCAGCAGGTATATAGAGAATACAAACTTCGCATGCGTCAAAACCATGCTGTGGACTTTTCGGATCTTCTATACGAATCGGTAAGGCTGCTGCAGACAAATGAAGAGATTCGCAATCATTATCAGGATTTCTGGCAGCACTTTCTAATCGATGAGTATCAGGATACCAATCATGGCCAGTACATCCTGGGAAAGATCATAGCAGAAAAACACAGAAATATAGTAGTGGTTGGCGACGATGATCAGGCCATCTATTCCTGGAGAGGAGCAGATATTACAAACATTCTTAGCTTTGAATCCGATTATCCGGAAGCGAAGATTCTGAAGCTAGAAGAGAATTACAGAAGTACGCCAATCATCCTCAAGGCTGCCTCCCGGGTAATTGCCAACAACAAGCAAAGAAGAGAGAAGACTCTGTTTACTTCCCGGGACTCCGGCGAAGATTTGCGTTATCATATCTATGATTCTGAATTCGAAGAGGCAGAAGCTGTAATCAGCCGAATTCAGACACTTCGAAGCCAGGGAAGAAAGCTTTCTGATTTTGCCATCTTTTACCGAACCAATGCACAGTCCCGTGTGTTTGAGCAGGTATTGAACCAACAAAGCTTGCCGTATGTGCTCTATGGAGGGTTTCGCTTCTTTGATCGAAAGGAAGTTAAAGACATTCTGGCCTATTTGAACGTAATCGTAAATCCGGAGGATGCCATTTCTCTGGAGAGAATCATCAATGTTCCGGCCCGCTCTGTGGGTGATCGAAGTGTGGAGAAGCTCCAGGCATTTGCCTATCAGAACGGACTGAGTTTATATGAAGCTATGGGCCGGGCAAGCGAGCTTCCTCGATTTCGACCTGCCAGCACTCTGGAAGAGCTATTCCATCAGTTTGAACAGTGGAGGGCTATGGCTCAAAGCCAGCTTCCTTCGCTGGTGGCGCAGTCTGTGTATGAAGCTTCCGGATTAAAGGAATTCTTTTCCCAGGATTCGGATCCGGAGGCAGTGTCGCGGCTGGAGAACGTTTCAGAACTAATTTCATCTGTGCAGGACTATGAACAGAGAGAGGAGAACCCGGATCTGTCTGGATTCTTGCAGAATGTGACCCTGCTGACTTCCGAAACCAATCCGAATACTCCAGAGGATCGTAGCCAGTGCATCCATTTGATGACTCTTCACAATGCCAAGGGCCTGGAATTTCCTGTAGTCTTTCTAACCGGTATGGAAGAAGGATTGCTGCCACATCAGCTCTCCCTGGACGAAGGGAATATTGAAGAAGAAAGACGTCTGGTTTACGTAGGGATTACCAGGGCCAGGGAAGAACTGTATGTAAGTCATAGCCGTTTTCGTCGCATGGGCGGTTCCATGCAACCCAGGATGCCTTCTAGATTCATAGAGGAGATTGGACTGGAATCTTCTGGCAGGGTTTCTGCCTCGTTGGGACCTGGTTCGGCCCGGGCCGGCGGAGCCAGGGTGCGTCCTCCGGAGCGCGGTCTGCGAAATGCCAGCTACGAGCAGGGCCAGAGGGTAAAGCACAGCAAGTATGGTACCGGGGAGATCGTCGTTACCGAAAGTACCGTGGCCGGCCAGAAGATCCAGATTCGTTTCTCGGATGGAAGTACCAAGCTCTTCCTTTCTAACTACACACCTCTGGAAATCCTCGAAGATTAAACAGAAGCCACCTTTGAGGCTTGGTACTCCCTCCCGGACTAATTCCGTGTTGGCCGGATGGCGGCGAAAACCCACCCGGGGTAGGGGCTGAATTCGGGTTCCCGGGCATTTTCCTTCTATATTTCACTGGAAAAAAGCCAGCCATTCCATTAATATGGGGGTGCTGAAACCCGATGTACTTACCAGCCCAGTTCAGCTTCCTGTGAAAACAGGCAAATCTGGCCCTGGAGGCCGATTTGGGACAGTAGCTGGTCAACGGAGAGAAAAATGCGTCGCCTAATAGTTCTATTTTTAGCTGCCATGTTTGTGGGAGGGCCTCTGGTGGCCGAGCAGCAGCAGGGCATTGTAAACGAATTTCGCGCGGTGGAAGAAGCCATCCGCACCAGACAGGCAGATCCCAAGGTGCTGGAAGCGCAATTGCAGGATAATCTGCTTCGCGCCATGAGGGTCTCCATTACTCGAAGGTTCTTTCACACCAGAGATAAATATCTGAACGATCTGAAGATCGAAAACCTGTCCTACGAGAAATTCGAATCCACCAATACCTACTATGTGAAGTACAAATCCTTCATTGTGAGATATGATTTTGTGCGCGATCCGGAGAGATTTGTTCTGGCCCCTGCCTATGAGAAATTTCTGATTATGGATGAGAACTTCGACGCAGACCATCAAGATCAACCTGCGAATCCTTGATGCAGTGCCATTGCTGACTTGAGCTTTCTACCCACCCCTGATTTTCAGTCCGCCGCTCTTGAGGCCATGCGAGAAGCAACTCGAGCGGTGCTGGAAATCTACGCTTCTAACGATCCGCAGATTCGCTACAAAGATGAGAAAGAGCCTGTAACCCGGGCAGATATCCAGGCCAATCAAATACTGGAACACAGACTGGGCGAGTTACTCCCGGAAGCAGGATGGCTTTCCGAAGAATCTGAAAAAGATCTACATGCCCTGGCCAGCAAGGAATTGCTCTGGGTAGTAGATCCCATCGATGGAACCAGGGAATTCATAGATAAGAACGGTGAGTTTTCCATATCTGTTGGTCTTGTTCAGAATGGCCGGGCTGTATGGGGCGCGGTGTCTCTGCCTGCCGAGCCTCGCATAATGATGAGCGGAAGTTCCGGTGTATCCGTGTATGATATGGATTCGCAGCTGCAATCGGAGAAACGATTCCTGGATAAAAGCGCTGTAGATCTACGCCAGTCTCGTATCTGTGTAAGCAGAACGGAATGGGACCGGGGGCTTTATCGGGACCAGTTGGATGAGCTACAGATTCATCCCCAGGGCTCGGTGGCCCGAAAGCTGGCCCTGGTTTCTGTGGCGGACTATGATTTAACTGTAAGTCTTTATCCAAAGAATGACTGGGACATTGCAGGTGGCCTGGCATTAATTGAGGCCTCCGGCGGATTGATTATTCGACCGGATACCGGAACAGGTATAGTGCTCAGTCCGCCCGGTGCTCGCAGACCAGGGCTGTGCTGTGGCAGACGGGATCCGGTGATGCAGTATCATCAATTCTTTCAGCATCGAGGATTGAAGCTTCGTGATAAATACGGATCCAGCTGAGGGGGGTAGCAATGCATGCAATTTGCTGCATCTCAGGGCCTGGAGCTATCCGGATCCAGAGGGGCGTCCAATAATCGTAACCTCAAAGCAAATAGGGCATCCTTTTTTCGGAGGCCAGAGTGCCGTCCAGCAACGGTAAACTCCGGTCAGAAACGGCATCCTGTTTTTGGGAGTTGCGGCGCTGCCCAGCAGGAGGACACTCGATGCAGTGGCTCCGCGCCAGCGTGGCGCTCGGGCAGTGGAAACTCTGGCTCAAAAACTGATTGCAGTCTGAACAGTGCTCTACATCCTACGTGCCATGTCCACCAGGCAACATCGATCCGACCAGGATCAGATCATTGAGAAGGCCAAGAAGAAGGCCTCCCGTCTTACTCTGTATCTGAAGAATGGTGTGCCTGTGCGCGGAAAAGTGATGGCTCATGATAGCCACACAGTCTACGTAATTACCGACAAAAGTCCCACCCTGGTATTCAAGCATTCCATTTCATCTGTTTTCCCCGTACGACATCCGGTACCCGGTAAGTAATTCGTACCAATTCTCTTTTGGATAGCAGGAGTGCAGCAGGCCAATCGATTCAGAATAGGAGTTGATGCCAGGCCTCTATGTTTACCTGTTTCCGGCGTTGCGCGAATCATTCAGAAAGTTATCCAGAATGTAGATCAGGATCGATTCTGGTTTGAATTGCATGCTCAGAATCCACCTCATTCGGACTATGATGATCTATTGATGCGCTCCGATGTAGAATGGATTCAGGGGCAGGGCGCACTGAGTCGCACAGGTGCCACGGATTTTAATGTCCGTCTTCCGGCGGAATTAAGGAAAAGTCCTCCGGATGTTTTCTGGGGAACTCAGCAGGTACTTCCTCCGGCGCTACCATCTTCCACGGGAGCGGTGATCACCTTCCATGACTTTGTGGCCTATCGCTTCCCGGATTCCATGCGAAGATTGGCTCGCTGGCAGCAAAAGTCGGTGCAGAGATACAGCGTAAATAGAGCAGATATCATTCTTGCCAATTCACAGCAGACGCGCCGGGAAATCCTGGAAAGATACAAATATCCGCAGGAGCAGATCCTGGTTGCCTATCCAGGTCTGGAGAAACCGGCGCGAAAACTGCCCGAGGTAAGCGAAGAGTTTATGGCCCAGATTTCGGAGCCGGATGCGCGCCTGGTTGCTTCGCATCGAAGAAAGAAAAATGCCCGATCCCAGGTAGTGCCTCCTTACATGCTTGCATGTTCCACCATTGAGCCTCGAAAGAACTATGGAACGCTTCTTTCTGCCTATGAGAAATACTGCGAACTGGGGGCCCAGGAAGGTCGTATACCTCTGGGACTGGTGATCGCTGGAAGAAAAGGATGGGAGAGCCCGGAGCTATTTGAACGTCTCACTGAAATGGAAAGAAGGCTTCCGGGATTGCACTGGCCCTATCAGGGAGAGGGAGTAAGCGATGAGGAACTGGACTGGCTTTATCGAAACTGTGAATTCTTTGTAATGCCCTCTCTATACGAAGGCTTTGGAATTCCTTTGCTTGAGGCCATGGGGCATGGAAAACATGCTCTTGTTTCCAATCTCTCCTGCTTTCATGAAATCGCAGATAACCGGGCCGAGTATCTGGATCCCCTGGATGTGAGTGGATGGGCCTACGGAATGCTGGAGATGCAGGTCCGCAGAAGTAAACAGAGGCTTTCTGCGTTTAAACCGGATAGAAACTGGAACTGGAAAAATACTGCAGACATGCATGCTGAGGCATTTGAGAGATCCGCGAAAAAGAGAAAGCCTGACGTCGGAAAAAACTGAATACAGGGTCCATCGTATTTCGCACATGGGCGACCCGGGCCAGAATAAGGAACAGGCGAAGTACCTGACCAGTGAGTAGCGGCCAGGCGTTTGTAATTCTTAACTACAGGGATTTCAGCTTTCTTCGATCATCTCGCAGTTGCCATCGAATACAACTCCGTCTGCAATCTGAAGCTTGGCTGTGCGAATGTTTCCGTAAACTTTGCCTGTCGTAAGCATTTCCAGTCGGGTACGAGCTTCGATGTTTCCCGTGATTTCGCCGCCTACGATAAGGGTGCCGGCCTTAATATTGGCTCGAACCACAGCGCCTTCCCCTACAACCAGGATTCCATCGGTGATGATTTCACCTTCGAAGCGTCCGTTGATCTGTAGCGGTTTTTCAAATTCCAGAATTCCATGAAAGCTGGTGGTGCGGCCAAATACTGTAGCTATGTTTCCAATATCTGGACTGATGGTTTGGGTCTGAGGTTTTCTTGCCATATTTCTGTGTTTTCCGGAGCGCTTCCGATGGTGGAGAAGTTCCCGGATTGAGTGATGTAATTAGTACCTGGGTTTGCTCGAATTTACTTGGTTTTCATTACAAAGACTCCGTCCCAGTCATCACCGGGAGGATTGGCCATGTATTCTTCGGAGCGTTGAATGTAGAGCTTGGAAGGACCGTCTTCGGGGTCGATTTCCAGGGCCTTCTTGAAGCCGTTGATGGCATCCTGCCACTGTCTATTCTTGTACAGCTGCAGAGCCTCGTTGTAGCGCTTCAGTAGTTCCATTTGCTGCTCTGTCATACCATCAGGGAATCCTGGAAGCCGAAAGGAGGCAACTAAAAACCGAACTCCTTGCTCCAGAGCTCCACAGCCCTCTGTTCCAGCCCCGGAATGCCATCCTTGAGGCGGGAGGGGGCTGCCTCGTTGTAGAGGGTGTGGAGCTGCCGGACGTAGGGAAGTCGGCGCATGCCACAGAGTACTGTTGCCGGACAGGAGCCGGCCAGCAGATACTTGATAGCGATCCTGGACAGATCCAGGCTGCCCAGGTCCGGAATCCTCTCCGCTATGGCTCCGGCCAGAGAGCGTGTGAATCTGTGATGCCTGGCTCTTACATTCTTTTCCAGAGAAGCCAGTGCTGTATTGATTCTGCGGACATAGCTTTCCAGTAGCCGATGCAGACTTTCCTTTTTGGCATCCGGCTGTATTTCGGCCCTGCCATAGAGATGATTGATTGTCTTCTGGAGAACCGGAGACAGGGCGGATGTGGCTGCATGGGCCTGCTCCGGATTTCGCAATCTGTCCAGGTAATACCGGATTACGCTTCCGGCCGCGGGAAACCTGGAGTCGAAATGAAACTTTTCATCGGATAGCTCTCCCTGGATGCGAAACTCCAGATCCTGCATTTCCTCTTCCAGATTGATCAAGCTCTGGATGGCCTCTTCCGAATCATCGGTTCCTGCATTTCCTGCCAGGCGAAGCAGGCCAATCTTGTTTTGAAATGCATTCAGCGGGCGATTGGCCAGGGTCCACAGACCTCTCTCCCGGGCACTTCTGCAAAGACTACCTTCTCGAAATCCCCGCTCGATCAAATTGGCCGGAAACTGAATCACCTTGAACCCAGGATAACGATCCATATCGATTTTGTTCAAGTCGGTGGATTCGTATTGCCCATATACGGGAAACGTATTGGAAGAGATTCCATAGTATTGAATCCTACCTTCCTTGCGCACTTCTTCCAGATAATCGAAGGCCTGATGAATTCTTCTGTAATATTCCTTCTGGGCTTCATCCGCAGGTACTTCGTCCTGGCGGGCTTTTTTGAGATAGTATTCCGGGTTATGGAGCAGGATTACATCCAGGGTTTCCAGACCCATGCGAAGTCGACTCAATTCAATTTGATTTTCCAGAAACTCCGGATGAATGCAATGAGCCAGGGATCGATCAAACCTGGTCTGTTCAGGAAAATCTACTTCAGCGCAGAGTAGAGAATTCTTGCCCTGAATATAACCTGCTTTGGTAACGATGGCAATGTTCTCTCGTTGAATTCGCCCGGCAGATTTCAAATCTCGAATCACATCTCCTATGAGAGATTCAGCAGAACCATCCATATAATTTGCAGATGTGTCGATGACGTTGGTGCCGGAGATCAGAGCTTCCCGCAGTGCATCGTAATTCTCCCTGTTGTCACGCTGCATGCGATAGGTGCCCATACCCAGACGAGACACAGTCCAGCCGGTATTTCCGGCATTGGTCTGCCAGGCCTTTTCATCGTAGCCTGGATAAGTGGCCTTTAAATGAGAAAAATAGCTGCCGGACTCATATTGTCCTGGCAGTTTGTCTGGCTGGATCAAACTACCAAAGATTCTTTTGCCGGCTCGAATATGATCCGGTTCGCTCATGAGCGGGCGGATTCCATCTGCATTATGCGGGCTTGGAACAGGGCCGCAGCTTCATAGCGTTCTTCATGAATTGCGAAGAACTTTTTAATATAGAGAGAGGCGATTTCGGTCTGATCCTGATGAATGGTCTTTTCGAAATTCTGGATATCGTACTGAGGAAAATTCTTTTCTATGTGGCGGATGACCGGAGTAAAATCTACCGGACCGGCGCCGGTCTTTAGAAGTTCCTGCAGCTTTTCCAGAGTGGCCTGCTCCCCTTCTGTGGGCTGCGCCTCTTCGGTTCTGGTGGAAGTAGGCCCGGTGAGCAGCTTGATCTCTTCACTGAGTTTGGGAGCAATCTTTTCATGGTAGCGCTGATATAGATCTACATAGTCACGAACCAGATCATTGAACTGCTCCAGTCGATCATTCATGTACTCCTGCTCCTGTTGCTCGGATGGTATCTTAAAATCCTCCAGGCGAATCACGTCGCATTTGCCCTGAAAAGATATGACCCTGGATAGTTCCTGTTCATTTTTCAAGGATACGGGAGGGAATACTACCACCGGAAAGCTGTTTTCCCGGGCAGAAATATTGCTTACTACTACATGAATGGCGATGATTGCGCCGTCGGTTTCAAAGGGATTCTTGCCAATTACCTGACAGAAAGCGATCAAATTGCCCGTAGGGGCCTGGGAATCTCCTTTTACGAAGTCCAGCATAGTTACAGGATAAGGCCTACCCGGGAAGGGTCAAGTTTTCTTCAGCACGCCCGAGGAGGGTACATCTCTAGACGGACGGGAGACGCTGTCGGTTCGATCTTCCTGCTCGATCTCTCGGTTTTCCTCTTCTACCTCTCGAACCCTGTACTCAGATAGAGGAAGGGGCTCTGCAGGGTCCACCCGACGGTTGCCCCGTTTTACGATTTTTCCCGGGGTTCCCACAACAGTACAATCCGCAGGCACATCCCGATTGATGATTACGCTTTCTGCGCCGATTTTGGCCCGATCTCCCACGTATATGGGACCCAGCAGAGTGCTGTGGGTTCCAATAAAGACATCGTCTCCAATGGTAGGATGCCTCTTTTTCTGATGCTTACCGGTTCCGCCCAGGGTTACCCCATGATACATTACACAGTTCTTGCCGATCACTGCGGTTTCCCCGATTACCACAGCCATACCATGATCACAGAAGAATCCGCCCTGAATCTGGGCTCCCGGGTGCACTTCCATGCCGGTCATTATGCGGGACACCTGGGAAAAGAACCTGGCCATAAAGAATAAATGCATCCTGTATAGCGGATGGCAAAGAAATCGATGGAAGAGCATGGAATGGAAGCAGGGATACAGCAAGAACTGTAGACCTCTGCAGGCCGGATCATTCCGAACAATGGCCCGTACGTCTTCGATGATCCGCAACTTCATGAAATAGATTCCTATTCTCTAACCAGAAGGTTTCTCGTAGAAAAGGTAAGTAGAAAAAAACCGGCCACAAGAAGATATCCGGTACCCACCCAGACCCAGTAGCTGGTGCGGAACCAGAACGGAGAGACTCCGGAAAATCCGGCCAGCGCCAGACATAATATACCCTGCCAGAAAGCCAGGTCGATCAGTCTGGTGGGCTCCCGACGCATTACAAACAGAGTAATACCATAATAAAGCAAGGTGGCTCCCAGGATCCTTACTGCAAGATAAAACACAGGAGTAAGTTCTTCCACCGGAACATCCAGAATAAAGGGCATTACCGGGTTGGGATAGGCAGCCAGAAGACCACCTGCCAGCAAGAAGGGCAGAGCAATCCAGAAGATGTATATGTTAAATGATCGGCGAAAGATCCTGCGGGGCATGGTAATACTCGTGTATCGGGCTTATAGATGTCAAGAGACCTATTTTTCAAACTCGCGATAAAGCAAGCTGGGTTGAATCCCTTTGTTCTTCTGATACTTACCGGAATCGTACTCCTTGATATCTCCTTCGATGGTATGATAGAAGATCTGGCAGATTCCAATTCCAGGATATATGCGAATTGGATGGATGGTGCTGATTTCCAGAGTCCAGAATCCACAGAAGCCAACATCGCCGAATCCGGCCGTAACATGCACAAACATTCCCAGTCTTCCAATACTGGATCGTCCTTCCAGCATGGGCACCAGGTTATGGGTCTCTGTATATTCCAGGGTCCGCCCCAGATACAATCGACCGGGCTGAAGCAGATAGCCATCTTCCGGCATGATTATCTTTTCGGTAGGATTGGGCTTCTTCATATCCAGCGGAGGCTCGGTATATACCATAAGCTCATCGTGCAGACGAAGATTGTAGGAGTTGGGATTTAATCGACTTTCTTCATACGGGTCGATCTTGATATCACTTCCCAGTCGCTTTTTGATTTCAGGTCCAGTTAAGATCATTTCATCTACCTTTGAATACAGGCTTTCGCTTCTCTTTGAAGGCTTTTAGAGCTTCCAGTCTATCCTCTGTATTCAGCGTTTGTTCATAAAGTTCTCGTTCCAGCTTCAGTCCATCTTCCATAGACATTTCCATTCCCTTTTCAATGGCCTGTCTTGCCAGAACAATGCTCAATGGAGCATTTTCGCATACCTTCTGCATCCATCGGGAGGCTGCCAGCTTCAATTCTTCAGCATCCTCTGCCACCTCTCGGATCAAACCACGCTGCAAAGCCGCTTCAGCGGAGATTCTTTCCGCCGAAAGGATCATCTCTGTGGCTATGGCGCGGCCCACAATCCGGGGCAGTCTCTGGGTCCCACCGGCTCCTGGAATAATTCCCAGGGAGGTTTCTGTAAGCCCCATCTGGGCCTCTTTTGCGGCCATGCGGAAATCGGCGCAAAGAGCCATTTCCAGACCGCCTCCAAAGCAGAATCCATTTATGGCGGCCAGCGTGGGAACACTGACAGTTTCGATCTGCCGGAAAAGCCGCCCCATCCGATTTAGAAAGGAATCCACATCCTCTCGGCTCATAGAGGCCCGCTCTTTCAGATCGGCACCGGCACAGAAAGCCGGACCGGATCCCTGGATGATCAATCCCCGAATGCCATTTTCCGGATTCAGGCCGCCCAGGGCCCCTTCCATTTCTGCCAGTAAATTCTGGCTTATAGCATTTCTTTGATCCGGACGATTGAGAGTCCAGATGCGGATTGTGCCTCCCTGGGGCAGGGGCTGATCTTCCTGAAGGAGCTCCGATGGCATAGTGACATTTCGCTCAGAGGCCTTTCAGTGCCAATCAACATTGGGACCGGGACCCGGTTTGGACCTGGAATCCGCCGGATTCTGGCATCGGGCGGAATTGATGGAAAATCAGTGCTATAAAAGGGAAAATTCCGTTTTTTTCTGTACTTCAGAACTTGCCGATATAGAAAGCAGACGACCATGGCCTCAAACAAGCTAGTATTCAAACCCGAGCAAATCGCTCTACTCCAGGAATCCGTATCCATTGAATTGCCGGACCGGTATAAGAAATACCAGGGCATTGAGGATGTTGATGAATATGAAGTAGATGCAGAGGGAAATGTAATTGAGCAGTACCACGGCCCTACCATCGAAGAGATTGAGGCCGAGCTCGAGAGGTACCGGAAGGAGACTGAAGAGGAAATCCGCCAGAGTCTGGAGGATGCTCATGAGAAGGCCAAGAATATCGAGGAAGAGGGCAAGGCCGTTGCCTTTAACTTGATCCAGGAATCCAAGGAAAAAGCCAAGCGCGAAGAAGAGGCAGCTCGCGTAAATGCTGAGCAGATTGTTGAACGGGCCAAGATCGAAGTAGAGCGGATGATCAAAGAGGCCGAGATGCGTGTGGCCGAGATTGAGCACGAAGCGTATCAGAAAGGGTACGATGCGGGCCGGGAAGTGGGATTCAAGAAAGGTCAGAGCGAGGTTCGCAGGCTGATCGACCGACTGGGAACGATTGTAGGTCAGGCCATTGACGTTCGAGAAGATATCATTGCTGCATCAGAAAAGCAGATGGTGGATATGATTCTGATGATTGCTCGCAAAGTAATCAAAGATGAAGTGGTAGAACGTAAAGAGGTAGTTCTAAACAATATTCGTGAAGCCCTTCGAAGAATCAAGGACCGGGATCGGGTAAACATTCGAGTGAACTTTTCGGACCTGGAGCTCACTACAGCCCATAAAGATGAACTTATCAAGATGATGGAATCCTTGAGAAAGGTAAACATTTACGAAGACTCGAGAGTGGATCGTGGTGGATGTATCATCGAAACCGATGTTGGTTCTATCGATGCACGAATTTCAACGCAGCTCAAGGAAATCGAAGAAGCAATACGAAACGCTGAACCTGTATAAAGGTATGTAGGGCCGGGAGCTTTTACCTGGGTAAGGAAAATCTATACCAGAAGTTAAGGTTCCGGAATGGAGCGATGGAGGAAACGTCTCTGTCGGAGATTCATCGTGATGCAGAGGCTCCCTGTTAACTCCAGATCTCTGCTGTTAAAAAAAATCGAATGACCCCCGGGCAGGGTCCAATAAGATCCGCACATGTCTCAATCCGAAAGCATTACGAAATGGCCCTTCCCCGAGCATCTGGAAAGAACGGCATGGCATCTAATAGATATTGGTCCTCTGGAAGGCTTCTGGAGCTTCGTTGAGATTCCCAAAGGCTCTAAATATAAGTATGAAATGCACAAGGAAAGCGGATTCATTATGGTAGACCGCGTGCTTCATTCTGCTGTGCATTATCCTGCAAACTATGGCTTTATTCCCCGCACATACTGCGATGATAATGACCCGCTGGATGTATTGATCCTTGGACAGGAAAGCGTATTTCCCAGGACTATTATGAAGTGTAGAGCCATTGGCGTGATGACAATGGTGGATAATCAGGAAAGGGATGATAAGATCATTGCTGTACACCTGAACGATCCAGAATACAATCATTACAGCGAACTGGAAGAATTGCCTCCGCATCGACTGAAGGAACTGGAGCGTTTCTTTCTGGATTACAAGAAACTGGAAAAGGAAAATCGAAAGGTAACAGTGGAGAAGTTCTCTGGCAGGCAGGATGCCGAACGAATTATCTTTGAGTCCATTGAGCTATATAAGAATACATTTTTAAAATGAAAGTATGGGCGAGCCAACCCTGGCAAAAGAGGATTGAGCGAACAGGTAAGGAAATTAGCGAAGTTCTGGGAGCTTACTGGTGCAGGAATTCGCGCAGTTCTTAGCCCAAATGAGTTTACTTTGATTTCTATGGCCTCCGCTGGATTCGTTTCGCTCGATTACCAGAGAAGCGCATATACAGAGAAGCAGAGAAATACAGGGCTTGCTAAATCGGACTGGAATATTATATTTTATGCGCATTGTTAACTTAACGAACAAAAGGAAGGAACCGTGCATCATCTAATCCCTGAAATCGGACTTGCTATAATCTTCGCAGCAGTGCTGGCACACGTGGCCAGAGTGGTGCGACAACCACTGCTTCTTGGCTATATTGCCGGTGGCATTCTGCTGGGCCCAAACATTGGCTTTGGTCTGGTGCATAGCGAAGAGAGCATCGAGATCATTTCTGAGATGGGTCTGGTGATGCTACTGTTCATTATTGGTCTGGAGATTCGTCTGCCGGAACTGGCCGGTCTGGGCCCCAAACTGTTTATCCTGGGTATTATTCAGTTCGGGGGATGTATTGGAATTGGAATGGCTGCGTTCCATTATCTTGGTCTGGCCGGTGATGGTTCCTTTGATTTGCTCTATCTTGCTATCGCCGGATCACTTTCTTCTACATTGATCGTAGTAAAGCTCTTATACGATAAACTGGAAATTGAAACGGCGGCTGGAAAGCTTACCATCGGGGTCCTAATTCTTCAGGATCTTTGGGCCATTCTGTTTATGGGTCTGCAGCCTTCCCTTAGCAACCCGGAAGCCACCGTGATACTCAAGAGTCTTGGCGGTGCCGTGCTTCTGGTAGTGGTGGCTGCACTTCTATCTCGCTTCGTTCTAAAGCATGTATTTCATCTGGCCAGTCGCAATCCCGAGCTTGTATTGATTACTGCCATGGCATGGTGTTTTTCTGTGTGTGCTCTGGCCAGTTTTGCCGGTCTTTCTATAGAGATGGGATCTCTAATTGCCGGTGTTACCATTGCTGCCTATCCCTACGCAAACGATGTAATAACCAAGCTGGCCGGTATTCGAGATTTCTTTGTTACTCTGTTCTTTGTGGCCCTGGGCATGAAGGTGCCGGTTCCGGAGCTTTCCACTGTGGGAATGGCCCTGGCCTTTATTGGAATCGTTTTTCTGAGTCGTATCCTTACCATCGCGCCCACTGCATTCTTTACCGGTCTGGGTATTCGAAACGGACTCGTAACGGCTATCAATCTCTCGCAGGTAAGCGAATTCTCGCTGGTGATTTTTGCACTGGGAATGGGTTTTGCCCACATTAGCGACGATGTGCAGGCCTTTGTACTTACGGCCATGCTTCTTGCCTCTTTGATATCTACCTATGCAATCCGCTACAATGACACTCTGGCTCGGGCATTGAGCAAAGCGTTTGGCGTTCTGGGGATGAAAGAGAAATCCCAGGGAGGCGAATCAGCCGGAGGACATGGACATGGTTCCGGTCGCGATATTGTAGTTCTGGGTTATTATCGCATTGGCCGGGCCTTTCTGGAACGTCTGGAAAGCTACTGTCCGGAACTGATTTCCAGAGTGATGGTAGTGGACTTCAATCCGGCCTTTCGCAAAGATCTGGAAAATCGGGGATTTCAATGGGTGTATGGGGATCTGGCCAACCCGGATAGTCTGACTCACCTGGGCATCCACGAAGCCAGGCTGATGCTGGTAACTGTATCCGATGTATTTTTGAAAGGAACCACCACTCGCAGATTGCTTTCTCGTCTGCGCGAAATCAATCCAGGGGCCAACCATGTGCTGGTTGCGGATGAACCCGATGATTTTCA
>CEVH01013308.1_pt1 | contig 68600 bp, 57 predicted proteins | sample 356521 | NCBI WGS metagenome assembly CEVH01 (sample SAMEA2623446, study PRJEB7988) | marine metagenome | isolation source: saline water (ENVO:00002010), including
TCACAGTCACTCAAAGAAGCAGCAGGTGTTGCATACTACTCTGGTGTGAACAGTGATGGTGAACTCTTCGTGGGTAACCAGGTGATTAACCCTGTTACGGGTCAGATCACTAACGAAGATATTGCACAGTTGAATGTGTTGGGTGAGGAAGGTACAACTATTGAGACGTTCTCTGAGTTGGTGCTGACTGATAAACTCACCGTGATTGGTGGTGCATCTAACCAGTTGGAGTCAGTATTCTCTGGTCCTGTGACCATGCAGAAGAAACTGACATCACAGGATGAGATCCAGTCGTTGAAGTTTACTTATTCTAACGATGATGGTACTGTTCTGAAACAGACTTTCCTCGCAGAAGAAGTTGCTGGACTCCCTGATCTTGATGCTGGTCTTGCATTTAACAGTGGAGACATCTGCTATAACATTGATTGGACCCCTGGTCAATCACTTGGTTGGGTATATGATGCTGGTACATGGTATAAGATGGGTCTGAGTGATACTGCTCCGATTACATCCCAACGCTATTCTGGTGTCACTAATTATGGTATTGGTATGGCACCTGATGCCTCTAACCGATTGAAGGTTAGTGGTAACACCTACTTTAATGGTGACATTGACGTATCAGGAAAGTATGGTTGTGCAGATAAATATAGATTAGCGACAGGTTTAAGTAGTGGTAACAATGGTATCACTTACAATGGCAACGGTTCTACTGTTACCTTTGCAATCTCTCCTGGTCATACTGCATACTCTGTACTTGTATTCTTGAATGGTGTATGTCAAGTCCCTGGTGTTGACTACACCGTAACTGGTAATGCTGTTGACTTCTCTATTGGTGGCGCGACTATTCCTGCCACAGGTGACGTGATTCAAATTCGTGAACTTGTTATCTAAACAATTAGCAAGAGAATCTAATGTCCACAAAAATTATAGGTAATCAGATTAGCGATGCGACAAGGGCGATCATCACCGCCCTGACTGTCACAGAGCAGATCAACTTGCCTAATCTCAACCAGACTGAAATCAATGCACTAGGCACTGTTGCTCTCGGTACGATTGTATATAACGAAACTGAGAAAATGATTCAGGGTTATCTCCCTGATGTCAACGGTCCTGGTTCTCCTGGTTGGGACGATGTTGGTGGTGGTGGACCATCTGTTGGTGAGGATTCTATTATCAGAACTAACGGTACTACTATCAATGAAAACTTAACTATTGGTCCAAGTGCTAACAATGGTATAGAGTTTAGCAACGGTTTCTCTGCTGCTCCTATTACTATTGCTAACGGTCGTACTGTTACTATTGAGAATAATGCAACGTGGACACTGATTGGTGTTGACGAAGATCTCTCAGCATATAGATATTTCAACTACGCTGCTGTTAACAACCATCTGAGAATGGTTGCTGGTTCGACCTTTGAGTTTGGTCAAACCAAGGAAAGAATGATTTCTTTCGCACTGTCAAGTACAGTTGCTTTGGATCATTCACAGGCACAAATCTTTGAAACTCAAAATCCCACTACATATACTAACAACTTTACATTGAATTTCCAGAATGTCCCTAACATTGCTGGTTTTATGTATGTTGCACAGGTTCTAATTAGACAAGCAACTGCTACGTCTGGTAACCTCAATGGTGTACAAATCAACGGTCAGACTGCTACATTAAACGGTGGATACTCGCCTGGTAATGGATATGATCTCTTGAACTTCTTCTTCTACCTAGATGGTGCTACATGGAGAGTGTTCTTGAACCCACAAGGATTTGAAGATAACGACTAATTATGCCTAGTATTGGACTCGCTAAAATTGCTACTATCGGCGGCGGTGGTGGCGGAGGTTTTGCTCAACGAGAAGTTTGGTACGACGAAGGAAACGACTGTCGTAACTATCTCTCTAACTGGAATCGTAGTGAGTATTCCAGTATGTACGCACGTCCTGAGTTTTCTAGCACAGGATATTGGCACGGTTGGGGTGGATCTCCTAGATCCTATACACTCAACCTGAGTGGATTACCATCACACCAATACATTAAGTATTCGTGTGTTATTCACCATGTTGACTCATGGGATAATGAGTATCAATACGTCAACATTGATGGCAATCGTATTGCTAACTGGCGTAAGATCTGGAATGAGAACAGATTCAGAGAGATGAACTGTGACCATAACCAGTCTGAAACTTCTCCTGTATTGTTAGCACGTTTCAACGTTGATTATAGTTATGAACCATGGAACGGTTCTAATGACTCATCAATGGGGTATATTAAGTTTTCATCTGGTTGGAGACAACATACCTCTAATAGTATTAGTATTGAACACTATACTGGACTGAACCAAAGTAGAGGCGACGAAGCATATTATATCTCCCATGCTAAGTTAGAGATTGTTAATGCATCTGAACTAAACTTTGGTAATGGTAGTTCACCTAGTTCTCCACTTGAATCTGGTAAGTTTGGTGTAGAATATGGACACTGCAATAGCAATGGAACATACTGGATCCAGTCACACAGTATGCCCAACGCACTGCAAATGTATGTTGATACCACAGAGGATGGTGGTGGTTATGACTTCTATCCCATCAATGGTGGTGGTCGTAGTGTGAATTACAATGGTCAGTATCACTCTGGTGTTGACTTTGGTCTTGATATGTTCTATGGTCGCTCCAAGTATGCATGGCGTGCTGCTGCTAACTATGCTACAATCGTCAACGGAGGTAACTGGCCTAACTTCTTTGTTGGGTGTGGCGCTGTCTTCAAGAACGGTGGTGGAGGTAACTACACCTCTCGTATTATGAGGTCATCTGACTATGGTGGTAACAATGTTGGTGAGTGGCGTGTACCTGATGGTGGAAAGTGGTGGTTGAGAGACAACACCCACTCTGAACCTAACGGTGACTACTCTGACAGCGGTTATCTAAATATGTACGGTGGATCAAGAAACAACTTGAAAAACCTTAGCAACATCGGATTCAATGACGGTGGTGCATACAGTATCGGAAGTTACTATTTGTTATCAACTAATCAACATAATAGATGAAACGTGAACTTGAAGAATACTTCCCACAAGTCTTTGGGAAGTATTATTATGATGGCGACAATGAGGTTATCAAGGAAGTATGTCATAAGATCATTGATGAGATACAACCAGGGCATCCTGAGTGGAATAGTAATGTAGCAGAGGAGAATCTGCACCATTACTTTAATATCTCTAATAGTAATCTTTTACGTTATGATGATCGATTCAAAGACTTTGAGAAGTTTCTGTTAGACGCAGCGACTGACTACTTCACTGATGTGTTAGAATATGAACTCAATGGATCTAATCTATTGATTACTGACTGTTGGTTGAATCATTGCTCGAAAGAGCATTGTTGGCAGATCAAACACAATCACAACAACTGTATCATCGTTGGTACATATTTTGTTGACTTTGATCCCAAGATTCATTCACCTTTGGATTTCTATCGTGTACCTCAGAAAGAGGGACATCCAGTTATTCAACAGATGAGATCACCTCGTATAGCAAACGAGGGTAATAAATATACAAAGGAAGTTCACCAGACCAAACCACAAGAAGGTTGTCTGTTTATATGGTCAGCAGAGACTGTGCATGGTTATGAAGGTGTCTTCAATCTCTGGAAGGGACGTACTACTATTAGTATGAACTTTATTCCCGAGATCCTAGATAATGGTAAGTATGCGTTCAGGGTTGTTCCACTTCAACATGTAGGTGCTGAACAACTAAATAAAAGAAAAGAGTTAGATCAACAACAATGACTCGACTAAATGTAGCACAAGTAAAAGATCTAGGTAACCAAGGGGGTATGTCCTTCTCTGGTGGTTCTATTACTGCGAACGGGACTCTCAATGTAACTCATATTGTTATTAACGGAAACGTAACTGGATCCTCTGGATATATTATTCCATCACAGTCGGGTCAAGGCGGTAAGTTCCTTTACACCAATGGTTCTACTATCTCTTGGCAACAAGGTGGTGGTAACTTAGGTCTTCCTAATAGTATTTCGGTATACAATAGTAACTCCACTTGGAACAAACCTAGTGGAGTTAAGCGTATCTGGGTTAAATGTACTGCTGGTGGCGGTGGTGGTTCAGGTTATGGTGAATCAGGTGCTGCTGGTGCTCACACGGAGTCTTTTGTAGATGTCACAAATATCAACTCGATTAGTGTTACAGTTGGTGGCGGTGGTGGTGGTGTTAATTACAGTGGTCGCGCTGGCAATGGTGGAACGTCATCATTTGGTAACTACTGCTCATCAGGCGGCGGTCAAGGCGCAAATCGCAGACAGCAGCACGATGGATCCACAGGCGGGAACCCATCACAAGGTTCTGTTAGAATTTATGGAGGGTCAAGTCAAGGTCACAGAAATCCCCCAGGTCTAGGACATGGTGGTGGATCATTCTGGGGCGGTGCATCTCCAACTGCACACAGACAGCAGCAATGGGCACAACGTCACAGAGGACATGCTGCCTATGGTGCTGGTGGTTCCTCAGGTCGTAACAGAGAACGTGGTGGTGATGGACGCCAAGGCATCATCGTAGTCTACGAATTCATTTGATATAAATAACAACGAAGGAGACCTAGTAATCAATGAGTACCCTTAAAGTATCTTCAATTAGAGACCTATCTGGTTCTGGTGGACTTAACCTCAGTTCTGGTTCTATTACTGTGAACGGTACTCTTACCGTTAGTAACATCGTAATCAATGGAACTATCGGTGGTTCATCTTCTCAGGTTATCCCATCTATCTCGGGACAATCAGGTAAGTATCTCTCTACCAACGGCACATCGATGTCGTGGGCAACTGTACAAACTGGTGGTGGACCTAAGTCTATCTCAGTGTACAATAGTAACTCCACTTGGAACAAACCCACAGGTATTAAACGTATCTGGGTTATGTGTACTGCTGGTGGTGGCGGTGGATCAGGTTATGGAGAATCTGGTGCTGCTGGCGCACACACTGAGCAGATTGTCAACGTTCAGAACATTAACTCTATCTCTGTGACCGTGGGTGGTGCAGGTGGTGGTACTAACTATTCTCAACGTGGTGGCAATGGTGGTACATCAAGTTTCGGTAACTACTGTTCATCTGGTGGTGGACAGGGTGCCAACCGTAGACAACAACATGATGGATCTACTGGTGGTAACCCCTCTCAGGGTGCTGTAAGAATCTATGGTGGTTCTTCACAGGGTCACCGTAATCCTCCTGGTCTCGGTCATGGTGGACACTCCTTCTGGGGTGGTTCTTCACCAACTTCTCACAGACAGCAACAGTGGGCGCAGCGCCATAGAGGTCATGCTGCTTACGGTGCTGGCGGTTCTTCTGCTAGAAACAGAGAACGTGGCGGCGACGGTCGTCAGGGTATTGTTGTCGTTTACGAATTCGATTAAAGAACAATGAAAAGAGCACTTGTCCGCGCAGACGGATTTATTACAGACATCATCAACGAAGGTGAAGAGTTTGAAGTCTACACTGGACCTGGTTCTGGTTTGAGATGGATCGATATTCCTGACGAAGGTACTATCGACTGGAAACTTGAACTTGGTGAGTGGATTCCTGACTTTGAATTCCATGATCCTGAGACTCTCCGTATCGTTGCATATGGTGATCCTGGTATGCAACTGTCCAAGTTGTATAAAGATATTGAAGCAGGACTCTTCGGCGATGCTGCTAAGGGTGGTGAATTCTTCAAGCACATTGCTGGTGTGAAGACTGAACTCCCTGAGGTTGAATATGATGAAGAAGGTAACAAAGTTCTGCCTAACGAACCCTTCCCTCATAGTGAAGAGATTCCTTCATGGTTGACTGAGTTTGAGATTCCTGTGGAAGCACAGAAAGAGTTCAAGGTTGGTGCATACAACCCTGATCTTCATGATGCACCTGCCGCTGAAACTATGGCAGATCAACCTGTTACTACTGCCCCTGCATCTGCCGAAGCAGTAGATACTAACCCCGAACTAGGTGAAGCAGTAACTGAACATCCTGAGACAGTCAGAGAAGACTAATTTATGCAAATTCGTAATGTCCTCATCGTGGGGGGCGGCACTGCTGGTTGGATGACCGCTGCCGCCCTTTTGAAACTTTGCCCACATATTAAAACTTCACTGATTGAATCACCAGACTACCCTGTTATTGGTGTAGGTGAATCTACTTTGGGTCAGATCAATGACTTCTTTGCCATTCTTGGTTTAGAAGATCATATGTGGATGAAAGATACTGGATCCACATATAAAACTAATATCAGGTTCAATGATTTCTATAAGGAAGGAGAGACCTGGGATTATCCTTTTGGATCTGCACAAGAGAGACTAGAACTATGTCCACATGGGTGGATGTCATGGTTCTCTCTTAATTTACAGAATCCAGAGAAGTATCCAAGACAATCATTCGCACGTCTTCACAACTTAGTGGGACAACTGGCGCATCATAATAAACTAACTGATGACCCTAGGTTTCACTTTGAAGCAGACACTGCATACCACATGGATGCCATTAAGTTTGGTCAGTGGTTGAAGAACAACTGGTGTCTACCTTTGGGTCTTGATTATCATCAAGGTAACATTGCTCGTTGTGAGAAAGACAGTCAAGGATATATTACTAAACTAATCACTGACGATGATCGTGAGTTTGAGTATGATCTGTATATTGATTGTACTGGATTCAAATCACTCTTACTTGGTGGATTCATGAAGCAAGATTTTGTTTCATTCCACAAAGATGGTGGTGGTTGCCTTCTTAATGATAGTGCTGTGACATGTCACATGCCACATGTAGATAAGGAGACAGAGATTACTAACAGTACAAATTGCACTGCCATTGATAATGGTTGGGTGTGGGATGTACCACTGTGGGAGAGATCTGGTGTTGGATATGTATACTCATCTGGGTTTGCAACTAAGGGTGAGGCAGAACATCAACTGTATAACTATCTGATTAAGACCAGAGGTAAAGAACGTGCTGATAAAGCATCATTCAACCATGTACCATTTAGAAATGGTAAACATGAGAAATCATGGGTCAAGAATGTATGTGCAGTTGGTCTCTCTAACTGCTTCGTAGAACCCCTAGAAGCGACGGGACTGCTTGTTACCCATGAACAGATCATACGCCTATGTAATAACCTCTCAGGGCGTCAAGGATTCGTTCCTAGGGTAGAAGTTGACATGCTAAATATAGTCAACGATTTAGAGATTGAAGGATTCAAAAACTTCATTGCTGCCCATTATGCTTTCTCTAATAGAGAGACAGAATACTGGCAGTATGTTTCTAATGAAATAGATTATGATTTCTCTACTGGTGCCCTTGATAATCTCTTCATGAGATATGCATCCGAGAAGCATGTGCTCTATGAGTTTGCTGGTGATCCAGCACACAATGATGGGTTGAGGTATATTGCAGCAGGCATGGGATTCAACCCACTAAATAATCACACGTTGACCCTGAAAAGGTTACAGAACAGTCTCGATCCGCGAGTCGATGCCGAAGAACTACTAACAGCAGAACTGAGGTTTGACGAATGGGACAAAGAGATGTATGATTGGTGTATGACTTTACCGTCGTCCTACCAGTTCCAAAAGAACACTATTTACAAGGAATGATTATGTCTGAGGAAAATGTATCACAAGAAGTGCTAGAAGAAGCACTTGAAGTGGACCTTCCGCCCGAACTCATCGAAGAAGTTGAATCTGCAAAGGAAGCAGTCAAGTCTTTTGATGATCTCTGGCGTAACCTGATGTATCAACATCGTGAGAAATACAATGAGTATTCTAAACTCCAAGAAGCATTGAGTGCAATGTCATTTGATAGAGAAGAGACTCGTGTTGACTTCACTCAAATGAATGCACTTCGTGATGAGATTGTGAAACTGGAAGGTGGACTGGAAACACTTAACCTCTACCGTCAGTTTGTCATGGGTGTTGATCCTGAACCTTGGATTGAAAGTGAGATCCAAGAGAAGCGTAAGTTGGTCAAAGTTAAGACCAACTCTCCTTACAGTAAGAAAGGTAAGGATTACTCCAAGTTTAGTAACTGGGAGAGCAATCAAGCAGCAACTGACGAAGAACTGAATAAGACTAAGTAATGAATCTTGATTATATTTTCCCCACGCCTGTGTGGTGGACTGATCTAGATATTGATGTCAATGCAATGACTGATATTGTTCTCGATATTGCGAACAATAATGAAGGTCAATACCGTAGTAATCGTGGAGAACTGAACTATCAGTCTCCCGATTATTTGGGTGAGCAGATATTGAATGACGAATCACTTGAAGGTGATGAGTTTAAGAAACTGCTGTATGTTATTAAAAAGAATGCAGAGATAGCATTTGGTACATATGGGGCAGAGATGTCACATATTGAGTATGCAAATGTCTGGATGAACATCAATGGACATGGAGGATATAACGAGGTCCATGTACATCCTGGTGCTGTGATGTCTGGTGTCTTTTATGTCAAAGTACCAGAGGGTGAGTGTGGTAAGTTAGTATTCTATAAGGATCATACTGAGGGTTATCTAATCCATTCTCTTGGTATTGCTGAGGATATGTCTACCGCAGCAGTGCCACATACTGATACTACATATGAATATCCACCACTTGCTGGTAGACTATTCTTATTTCCTGCATGGGTTCCTCATGCTGTGCGAGACAATCAGACAGAGGATGATAGAATTAGTATCTCATTTAATTTCGTACCAGTGAGAAACAAGGAAAACTTGTACAATACTATTAGGAAGAATGCTAAGCAGACTATTTGATACTCCTATCTGTCGTGGCAGCATAGAACCAACCCCCGAGCAGTTAGAAGCAACTAAGAGATTACTCTACGATGAATACTGGTCGAAAACTACTCGTGGTTCATGGGCACTAGAAGACGGTAAGTCTACTGGTGGATTGTTAGGTGGTAAAGAACTATTTGACCATGAAGAGTTTGACTGGATGCTACATCCAGTGATGGTTGCTGCTCATGAGTATTGGAAGTGGACACTAAATTATAGGAGAGATTTGCATGTCTACATTGATAGTATGTGGGCAAATTTGCATAACGATGGTGATACAACAGGAGAACATTGTCACATCAGTGGTCAACGTAGTAAATCACATGTGAGTATTGTTTATCACTTGCAGAAAGATCCAGAGCATGGTCATCTTCAATTCAAGAATCCTCTGGAAGATATTCTTCGCATGACACCACTAGAATTTGACTATGATATTTCTGACGATGGAACACATTGTGGTAGTGATTTGAAGTGGAACACACAACCTTCAAAATCATTTGATTACTTCATCTTCCCATCATGGTTGAAGCATCGCACACAACCAGCAGTAGGTGAACGTATTGCTATTAGTATCAATGTAGCAGGTTGTTCTATTGACCAATCTGAGGGTGATTTACATGAATAAATTGATACTACCATTCCTCAATCCTAAGGAGTTTGTGTGTGGTGATAAACCAAAGGTATGGCGTAAGGCATTAGATAATCTCTCACAGTATGTCAACTGGGATACAGTCACACACTGTTTTAATAATCCATGGTATTATAGAACCCAGATCCTCAACTTTGAGGGTCGTCGATTGATGCTACCTGAGAAATTTGAAGTATGGTATGAACAAGGTGTGGCACACAAGGAAGAACTATTCCAAGCAATCAATGAAGGTCATACATTTATCATTGAACAGTATGGTCATTACAATCCAGCAGTAGATAATCTGTTGGAGAACATTGAAGCGATGTTTGATTGTAATTGTGACGCACATATATTTGGTAGTGCTAAGGAGGGCAGCAAGTCATTTGGTGCTCACTGGGATCTACCACCTAACTTTATTTGTCAGATTGAAGGTGAAACACACTGGAATGTATACGAGGAGAGATGTAGTGGTCTGATCGAAATGACAGACGAACCTTATCTACCAGACAAGGCAGGTCAGGAACTAACTATCGCTCTGGATACAGTATTACAGGAGGGAGATGTTATGTACATCCCTGCTAGAACGTATCACAAACCATTCCCTGGTGGTAAGCGTCTATCAATGTCTATCCCTTGCATGTATCCCCGTGATGTACCCAGCGACCGTAAGCAATATGTTATTGAGTTCTGATTATCCATTGCCTGATATTATTCAGGATCAGATTGAGGGACTTGTAACACAACAACAGTTCCCATGGTATCTTGTTAAAGAGACCACGTTTGCTGATGGTGGGTATCGACCATATGAAGGTAGGTTTGATAACAGTTCATTCTCACATGTTGTGGTGATGGACTATGAACCTGTCTCACAATACTACGATCTATTTGAATCTGCTTTGAGGATTATTGCTGATGCTGCTGGTCAAGATTTTTCTGATGTTTATCGCGTTCGCCTTGGTTGCCTACTACCTGACAAACTAGAACATCACTGTCCACATGTAGACTTTGAAGAAGAACACATCACTGCATTATATTATGTGAATGATAGTGATGGTGATACTATCTTCTTCACTGATGAGATGAGTATATTTCAACGTCAATGTCAGTTGAGAGTGTCACCTGAGCGTGGCAAGATGGTTGTATTCAAAGGTGATGTATTACATGCATCATCATCACCCACCACAGGATATAGGATTGCACTCAATGTTAATTTCAAACCCAGAGTTTCTCAATCCTGAGGTATATCAGGCAGACGATCGTCCACGAGTGTGGCGCAATGCTATTGAACCATTTGTTACATGGCAAGATGCCGAAGATGCCCTGAATGCTCCATGGAATCACGTTATCACAGTGATTGATGATAATGGTAGACGTATGGATCTGGAACAGGTGGAAGAACCATGGTTTTATATGGGTGTACCAAAGAAGCAAGAACTCTTTGAACTTGCTAATATGGGTTATACTATTAACATATGTAAATATGGTCATGGTAAACCACAAGTTGATGAGTTACTGTCAAAGATTGAAGAGACCTTTGATGGATGTGCTGACTGTCACATTTTTATTACTAATGGCGCTGACAATTCGCACCCAAGTTTCAAACCACACTGGGACAAACCCGTCAACTTCATCATACAAATGGATGGAGAAACGAGGTGGCAAGTATATAACGAACGAGCATCACATCTTATTGAAGGAGAAGATCCTCCCTACACACCAAGTGAGGATGAGTTGACAATAGCAATAGACACTTTACTTACGCCTGGGGATGTGCTATACTTTCCTGCAAGGGCATACCACAACACCCGACACACCAAAGGACCGAGACTTTCATTATCTCTTCCAATTTGGACCCCTAAAAGGTGTTGCTGTTCTGACAGGAAACGCTATAATTTAGTGGTCCACCGTTAAATAGTAGTGGTCTCTGCACCTATGACCATGTTTCTTAAAACTGCAACACTAAATCCAGAGCAGAAGGTGCTTCTGCGCCACGCACTATTCCTACTTCAAAAAGACTATTACAACAAGATTGGTCACCTTCCAGATCATAAAAGGAATCTAATTGATGAAATTGCGACCTCCTTACATCTCAGAGATGAACATCATCGATAACTTCCTTGATGATGACTATCATGCAGAACTGTTATCTATACTCACTGGGTGGGAGTTTCCTTGGTTCTACCAACAAACTCTCACCAATGGGTGTGATGATATACAAGCACATGGATTTAATCACTGGTTGAGTGATGAAGGTGATCCACAGTTCTGTGAGTTAGTTGCGAAGATGCAGGAGACTATTAGGTCTTCTGCATGTCTTCGTGTGCGTGCAGATATGACGTTATATAACCCAGAGGGATACAGACATGACTTTCACACTGATTGCAAAGAACCTCATCGTGTGTGTATCTACTATGTTAATGATTCAGATGGAGATACTATTATCCTTGGCGATCCTTCCGACAGTCGTTTTCAACGGGTACAACCAAAGGCAAACAGACTATTGACATTTAATGGTCAACACATGCATACTGGACACTCACCAAAATATCATAAGAACAGAATTCTAATCAATGCAAACTTCACTACCGACTGAGATTATCCCTCTGTTCTCATCACCAATATATGTGACAGTTGATGAGGAGATGCCCAACATCATGGATGCTGTTGATGAGTTGGAATTTAGAAACTACGATAGATCAGGATATAATCTAGGTGCTCAAACTGTTGAACAACAGATACTAGACAAGTTCCTAGATTTCAAGTCGTGGTTAAAAGAACACGTTGATGAATATGTATTTGGTGTGCAGGGTGTTGATGCAATATCACACACTACTGACTTCACATGTTCATGGATTAACATGCATCAACACATGGAACGTGCTAACGATCATTCACATCGTAACAGTTTGTATAGTGGTGTGGTGTATCTGAGGACACATCCTAATTGTGGTGATATTATGTTCATGGATCAACGCCATCGACACCTTGACCCACGTCGTGATGCTACAAATGTATATAATGCTAAGTCGTGGAGAATCACACCACAGACAGGCATGGTACTCATATTCCCTAGTGAGTTAGTCCATTGTGTTGAAGCAAACATGGATCACAATAGACGTTACTCACTAGCATTTAATGTCATGGTCAAAGGTAACTATGGCAACCCAACTTCGTTTCTAACACTATGAGCACTCCCCTCTTTATTTCCGAGTCAGTTCCTATCGAGATCAGGAACATCATCAAAGCAGTACAACCTGGGTGTCCTGCTAGGTATCAGGGTTTTGAGGGAACTATTGAATTTGTTAGTGATGAATACATCACACTGTGTATAAGTAAGAAACCTAACGAGGATCCACATGCATTGTCACCATGGATTAAATGCTGTATTGTTATATTTGAAGAAGACTGGGATGATTTAGAATTAGATCCAGCATACTTTCAACATAAGAAAGCATACCGTGGTAAGACTAATGACCACCCAGGCAATGAAATGTTACCAGACATGGAGGCACGCTAATGTATGATGACAAACTCTATAAAGAGATTTTGAAATGTGAAGAGTGGGAGAGACAAGCAAGGATTGATCCATATTATGAATACAAGGTCCAGTGTAGGAAGTGGCACAAAGAGGTGGTGGAAGACGAGGAGTGATGTATAATATATGTACTGACACAGACACGCCTTGACCATCACCCTACGCCCTCACCAGTCCCGCGCTCTCGCTGCTATGCAGTCCGCTGACAAGGGTCAGGTCATCGTGCCTACTGGTGGTGGCAAAACCATCATCATGATCGAGCACGCTCGTCAACTGCTCAACAACGGTCCCCAGACTATTGTTGTTGTTGCTCCTCGTATCCTGCTCGCTAATCAACTGTGTGACGAGTTCATGCAGTTTATTTCATCTACATGGACACATGTATGTCATGCTCACTCAGGTGAGACACAGCATTTCAGCAGCACCAAGTCTGACAAGATTGCACTGTTCGCTAACACTGCGCGTGCAGCAGGTGAGTCTTGCATTATCTTCACTACCTATCACTCTTTGAACAAAGTTGTTGATGCTGGTATTGAGATCAATGCTGCATACTTTGATGAGTCTCACAACAGTGTGACTCGTCACTTCTTTGCTGCTACTGCTGCATGTTCTGATCTCTCTGAGCGTGCATACTTCTTCACTGCTACTCCTCGTATCGCTCGCAAGCATGGTCGTTCCATGAACAACAGCGACGTGTATGGTCCTGTTATTTGTAACGTTCCTGCACCTGAGTTGATTGAGCAGGGTCACATCCTCCCTCCAACTATCGTTCCCTTTGAAACAGACAACACTCGCACAAAGCACAACATTCATGACGTTGATGCTGACACTGTGCGTGACATCATTGACAATCTCGATGATACTCACGCCAGCAAAGTTCTCGTCGCTGTCCCTAGCAGTCGCGTGCTAGGTAACATGATCTCTAAGACTACACTCCTGCTTCAACTTGCAGAGCGTGGTTACAGTGTCATGCACGTCACATCTAAGTTTGGTGCTATCATCGACGGTGTGAAAGTATCTCGTGAAGTATTCTTCAATACTCTCACTGAGTGGGGTAAGGATGCTTCTAAGAAGTTCATCGTGTTCCACTATTCTATCCTCAGCGAAGGTATCAACGTCCCTGGTCTCACTCACTGCATCCTTCTTCGCAACTTGAATGTTGTTGAGATGGCACAGACTATCGGTCGTGTTATTCGCCTAGATAAAGATGATGCTGCACGTTTGAAGTCTGGTGAACTCAATGCATGTGAGTGGGGATTGTACAACAAACCAACTGGTTTCGTTACTGTCCCTGTCCACAAGACTTATGGTGCTCACGTTGTCAAGCGTCTACAAAATGTTGTTGATGCTATCTTCGTCAAAGGCATTCCTCCCCTCTCTCTTGTTGCATAATGGGTAAAGTTCAAGGTTTATTTCCTAAGTTCTACTATCATGGTGAAGTTGAAGCACACCAGTATCTCAAAGGATTACTTCTATCAGAATTAGCATTCGCTAATACATCACAACCGAGGGAGTGGAATTGCACACTGCAATCCTCCTTTGAGAGTGATACCAATAATGAAGACTTCTCGTGGGACGTGTTTGCTAAGGCAATACGTCCTAATTTAGATGATATGCATGAGCAACTGGGTGGGAAACCCACCGTGCGAATAGAAATGACGGAAAGTTGGATCAATGTATATAAGAAGGGTGATTCACAGGAGGTGCATACACATTGTGGAGGAGATAACACCACGTTTAGTTGTGCATACCTCTTACAATATGATCCTGAGGTAGATGCTAAGTTCATCTTCTATAATCCAGATCAGAATATGCACCTCGGATACTTCTCTAAGCATTATCCAGTGGTTAATACATGGTTCCCTGAATGTAAGGAAGGTGATATACTCATCTTCCCATCATATTTGCATCACCAAGTGGACACACAACGTGAGGATAGTGAACGTATCACTGTATCTGCTAATTTCATAATGAGCACTGAGATTCCATTGATTAAACGATGACACATTTAGATACCACAGTAACAGTCATTGATGACTATTTCCCCAGTTGGATGGTGAGAGACGTAGGTAACTATCTCTCAACAGACTTCCCTTTCTTCTATAATAATACTCCCTATGGTGACTATTCAAAGGCAAGATTCTGGGGTAATACTGTCATCAGAAACAATGAATTTACTGAGGAGACTCCTTGGTACTGGTTCTTCGCATACTTCAATGAATGCATCATTAAAGATGTATGTGCTGATCTACCTTTGTCTCATGTCCATAGGTTATTGGTCAATGCACAAAATCCTGGGCATGTTAGTCAAACCCACACTGATTACAATCATGCCGCAACGTCAGTTATTTACCATGCTTATGGGGATAGTGGTGCTACGACATTTGCAACGGGTGAGAAAGTGGAATTCAAACAAGGTAGAATTATCTACTTTGATTCAAGACTAGAACATGATGGAGATCCACCTACAAAAGATATTCGTATCTCACTCGGTGCGATCTGTCCACACCTTGGGGTCCAGTTCTCCTAGTGTCCATAAATAGTGGTGACCACGCCCTGAGCGTGTATTATTACTAGGTAATCAACGGAGACAACACATGTACGGCGTCCGCCCTGCTCGCTACACTCTCGACGAACTGTTTGCCCAGTCCCGTGAGGTCCTCGCTAAGGCATCACCGAACACTCCTCAGACCGAACCGCTGCCCATCGTGTGGGATTGCACTCAGGGTCGCTGGGTCAACAATCCTGAATTTGCTACATTTAAGCACGGCAAGTTCCAACGCTGAACTATCACATAGAGGGTCTATATAATTGTGTCTCCTGCCGCGAGACCTCCCCTCTTTCATTCTTTTATTATCATGAGAATCGCCCTCGCTTTCATCATTGTTTTGATTGGTGCTAACATTGGCATCACTGCAATGAACAAAGTTCAATCAATTCAAGATCAAAAGATGGATCGTCTTTGTAAGATTGATCCTGATCTCTGTACTAACATGGATCCACGATCATGACAGGTTTGCCAAGTTTCTTTAAGCAAACATGTGAGAAACCTTACGATCGGCATAGATACAAAATACACTGTGCCGATGGTAGTGTGAAGATTGTTGATGATTACATGCGAGTTATGGAGGCATGGTGGAACTATCCACAGTATTGTGTTACTGTGGATGTGATCGATCAAAAGACAAAAGGAGGCGGTTTCGCATGAGCATTGACGTAAGAAGTAGAGAATGTTATCATATTGAGTCTGCAAAACAGCAGGTATTAGAACTCAAAAGAGTTGCTCAACATCTCAACCATCGTACATATATCGATGGTCTCATTGACAGTTTGTGGAATGAACTTGAATACCAACACGAGTTGCTGCGATCCCCACAGTTGTCCCAGTTGGATACAGAGCAATCTTGACATTCTTTCATTAGTTGATCTCTCGAATCTAAATTATGTTATTGACAACAACACCAACTCCCCCTCCGATTATCAAGTGTGTAGACTGCTCACCAGCAGAGAATCAGACACTTGAATTCCTACAATCGAGGGGGATTCATGATGTTAATGCACTGGCAACAGTCATGGGTAACATCAAACAAGAATCAAACTTCCGTCCAAATGTATGTGAAGGCGGTGCAATTCTACCTTACGATGCATGTTTGGTTGGTGGATATGGTCTCATTCAGTGGACCTCACAGGGCAGATATGACGGACTTGCCCATTTTGCCCGCGCATACGGGGGAGACCCGAGCACACTGGGGACACAACTTCGTTACATGGTGAATGAACCACAGTGGACACGTTATGCTCTTGTTTTACAAGGACGTGGACAAACTGTTGAACATTATATGCATCATGCCTATCAATGGTTAGGATGGGGTATACATGGTAATCGTACAAAATATGCATATGATTACACCAAGAAACTGATTAAAATTACACCTGATGCAAACAATTCTATTCCCAATCAAATACCACCAAGCACACATTCACAATCACAAGGAGACATTCGGATCCCTTTTGGAGTCTGCTAGGCATCTCCTTACTGATGCTGAGGGTAGGTGGAATTGTAGTGTTCACACGACACATTTTGAAGAGAAAGATGTCGTCCCGCCCGAAGAACTTGGACAAGTCCTAGCACCTTATTTGTATCAGTATTTCCCTCCTGATTGTGAGATTGAAATCGTAAACTCATGGTTGAATCTGTATAACAGTGGACATTCGCAAGAACCTCATCATCATGTGAACTATCCTGAGTTCGTGAACTTCTCTGGTGTGATCTTCATCCAGTTCGATAGAGATAAGGATGGACGATTCTATTTTGAGAATATGAACTTGGATCATACAATCCTCGGATATACTCACATTTTTGAGCAGTCACCTGTTCATGAACCCAATATCAATGAAGGCGACCTGATTGTGTTCCCTTCGTTTGTACGTCATGGCGTAAGATTGCAGAAAAATGACACTAACCGATTGACGCTAAGTTTTAATTTGAATGTGACACCAGGAGAACTGTCCACTGATCCTTGATCTGGGCAGATTCTCGTGTATTCTATAAGGGTCAAAGAAATTTTGAGAATTTCATGCAACTCACCGCCAAATCTGGAAACATGGTTGTTGACTTCTACCCCGTCAAGTTTGCTGACGGTGAGATCAGCACCCGCTACATTTTGAAGACTGTTACATTCATGGGACAATCTCAATCGAAGCGTTATGTGTTGAAGAAAGATTTCAATCGTGAAGTATACTCCCGTGTGGAGGGTTATGGTTACGAAGTAACCGACATGCACACTGAACCTCAACTTTTCAACTCAGCAATGTGTCTCGCTTGCTGATATTATCTTTATTCAATGCTCCTTCCTTCTGTTATTCTCATGACCACTGATAACATCATCGACCGCGACGAATTGCAAGACGCTTACATTGAGCGCATCATTGATGGCATGGATCACAAGAACTTGTGGCAATTTGTTTATGATACTTTGGAGCAGAACTTTGAGAAATACAGTGTCAATGAACTCATCAATGAAGTCGAGGAGTATTATCCTGACTTGCTAGAAGATGAATTAAGCGAGGGCAGATAATTGGGTAGAATTAAACACAAACTTCTCGAACTTGAAAGAATGACTGACCAACTCATCATTGAGCGCACATTGCGTATCGACCGCCACAAATACATTGAATATGTGTGGGTAACTGAGGATGATGTTATTTACCCTGATCCTACGGAGTTGGGCGGATGGAGTGAACCACTCGCCGCATTTATTATTGAAGGAATTGATGACAATGCGCGTTATATTGTGAGAGCGCGGAACCCACAATTTTCATATGTTCAATGTTACACTGGTCAGACAGTTTGTGAGTGCAAAGAATTCATCGAAGCATATATCAATGAACCAGTGACACAAGAAATCATGAAACTTTCACAGAAAAAAGAGATAAATTACAAAGGCGCGGGAACACACTGGCGAACAGGCAACCCCATGGACGATTGATGAACTGTCACAAGATCGGTTGCAAATGTGCTTAGCACATTTTATTGTGTATTCAAGTTAAACAAATGGCAATGATTCTTGAAAACTTTCTCACAACTTCCTTCCAAAATGTTCGCTCTTCAAAGCGTACTGATGAACTGCACACTGTGCTCCTAAATGAGGTTCTGAACGCAAATCCTGATCTCGCTGAACTAAACTGGCAGTTTGAGTATAAACTCCCCGAGGATGCATTCGGCGGCACGTTTGACATTGACATCGCAGGTTTTGATGATAATGGTGAATTAGTGTGTGCTATTCTTGCAAAGGCAATGAACAGCAATGTCAACAAGAATATCAAGAATTACGCAAATACTACCATCGGAGAGGCAGCAAGACTCTATTATTCTCCACTCGCTAAGAACTGCAAGAAGATTTTATTTGTTAGTGTACTCCCACGAGTTGCACCACGATTCAAAACAACTGGTGAAATCGCAGGTTTTGATGATGTTGTAAGTGCAAAGAGTCGCACGAAGATTGATGATGTTCTCTTCGTACAATATGGCAAGGTTGTTAAGATCATCGACCTATATTTTGACATTGATGATGTTAAGGGAAAGAATTGCAAGGCAGATTATCAAGAAATCAGCGTGAGCAACCTCACCGAGGTGCCAGTCATCTAACTGGACCCAATTTCACGGTTTTGTATCACCGTGAACTACCGCAGGCGCTGAGATCTGCAATACTAAGATCAATCAAACGAAACGACATGGCAACGCCAATCTTCTCCCCTTTCAATGACATCGAAGCATGGAACGATGTTATCACTCAACTCGAAGCATTTGTGAATGATACAAATGCAGACATCGATATGGCATATGATTGGGTATGTGAGCAACTGGATATTTCCTCGTTTGTTGATAACGAAGTCGCATGGGATTCTTTCTATAATGCATGGGAAGCATGTGACAATCGCAACGACCTCAACACATTTCAAATCGTATAATGCAAGACATTTTCAACAATCTCAACCAAGAATTAGCAAACCTTTCTATCTACAAACCAGTGACTAATCCTTACGTCGAAAATCTCATTGAAATGGGTTACGATCGTGCTGACTGTGAGACAGTAGCAGCAGCAGGAGTTGATAAGACTTTCCCCCTCAACATTCACGGGAGAGTGTATCAAACCCAAGCAGAATACGATGAAGCATTGCATGACTTTCTCAATGGACAATAAGAACATCGTCGATGTCACTAACTCCCCGAAAGATTGGGAGGATTTTTGGAACTCATTCACCGATTCTTACAATGAAAACGACCGCGCAAATGTATCTGGTTCGGATGTACGACCAGTTCACAATGATGCAAGTGACGAAGACAATGCCCACAACTCCGAAGACATCTAAGGGCATTAAAGCACAGAACAATCGTGTACTTAATTGGGCACGAAAAACCTATCCGAATAACATCAGATACGAGTGCGAACCTGTGCCAATCAAATAAGCGGCACACAACATGGTGCTAAGCACCCAAAATCGTGTATTATTAAAGAGTCAAAGAAATTCACACAAAAATGCGTAAAATCGAGCAGGCAATGAACACCGCCATCGCTAATTCCAAAAACTGGACATCAGGCAACACCACAGTTCACTTCAACGAAGAAGAGAACATTTCCGTTGTTCGTCTTCACGGCAACAAAATTGCAGAAGTCGGTGATGACTTCCTCCGCGTATTTGATGGCGGTTGGCAGACTAACACCACCAAATCTCGCCTCAATGCTATCATCAACCGCTTCTGCAATGGCGTCACTGATGGTGTTTTTCAAAAGAACTTTGAGTGGTTCGTTCGTGACAACAACGTCACCCATGATTTCGTCAACGGTTACACTTTCGCATGATTATTTCCATTCTTCAATTCATCTTACTCAAACGTTATGACTGAGCAAACTTACAACGAAATCCTTAAAGTCTGGAACAACAATGCAACTGACGACTTCGCAATCTTCTCGCAATTCTACTATGAAATGTTCGGAGAAGATTTTGACATCCCCTACACCACGAATTCAACACAATCAGCGTTCGTCGGTTAATTATCACTGGTCAGAACTATTTCCCCTCTATCCTACACAATACGATTGACGCTCTCAGTGACACCTACAAGCGCCTACAATGCCCCCATTTCATGTTATACTACATAGTACAGCATTGATTACATCATTCAATTAAAATGACTCAGCAACCTGTTAATCTGTCCTCTAATCTTAATGAGGCAATCGACTTTGAAACTTACGGTCTTTTCATGACCCCAGTTACAAAGTATAAGATGAAAGATCATGTTGATGATGTTCTGAAATGGGCAAGAAATCAAGACTTTGTAGACATTAAAGAACGTCAGGTTTTATGTCACAATGTCCAACAGATTGGCGAAACGAATCAAATTCTCGCAGATCTTCCCGCCCTTAAATCAACACTACTTGAAGCAGTAAGAAAACACAATGAATCAGGATTGTGCTATGCTTCAAACTTTGAGATCTCAGATTGCTACTTAGAGGTAGCACACCAAGGTGCAATCTATGCACCTCATGAACATTCAAACTGTCTTTTTTCAGGCACGTTCTTTATCTCCTACAACGATCAATCGCACTCCTATCTTAAATTCAAACGAAATGTAGTTAGTGCAATGTATCCTGTAATGATGCTCCCGTTTGAACAAATGACAGCATTCAATCTTCAAGAAGCAACTGTTCCTTACTCTCAGGGAGATTGTCTCATCTATCCATCTAATCTTACACATGGTTATGAGTCTAACCCATCAGAGAATAGAATTACATTGACTTTCAATGTTATTCCCGTATGATGTAAGAAATACTCACTTCCCTTACGCATCAGCGTCTCCCGAGTATTTCCCCAGTTACTTCACAGTAACTCACACATGAGTTTTCCACAGATAACACCCAAATCTGTGGAATAATTAAATATACAATTAAATATAAATGTGTGTTCCATTTAGTTCAATAAATAGCACATTTGTTGTCACCTTGGAGTGTAACCTATCACGCCCACCTTGTCAAACACATAGAGGACACATTTTTCACTGTCAGTAACACTTGACAGTTTCGCCCAGATCGATTACATTAACAGAGTTCTACACAGTTAACACAACCTGAGCAATTCCCATGGGTCGGACATACAAACGCAATGATCTGCATAACAGCAGACGCCCCAAATCTATCCGAGAAAAGCGACAGTTTAACCCCAAGAAATCATCCAACTATGATGATGAGTTTTCCACAGACTACAACACTAAGTACACACAAAAGAACCAACGATTAGACCAGACTGACTATGAATGAATTTGCCCAATTTGACTGGATTGACGACATCCTCGATGAACCAGATGATGAGGACGATGGTCTAACTTATGAGGACATGTATTACGAGACTATTGAAGAAGAATCCATCGGCGATTGCACATGAGTAAATCCATACAACTTGACACATCTCCCCCAGTTTGTGTTAGAATATGGGAGGACAGACGTAAACACTTTTGGCGATACGATTACGACAACTGTCCTAAGTATGGACCATTTAGTTCTTATCAACAAGCACTGAAAGATTCACTCAACTATTCAACACAATGAACATCCCGACTAAGTATGAAGTTCTCCTCGATCTTTATGACTCTGGATCACTCCCACCTGATGAACAGATAGAGTTAGCGCAGTTCCTAATCGATACAGATCTATATCAACAACTCCACCAATATACACAGTGGTGTGAGTACATGATCTTAGAAGGATTCTGTTATGAAGTAGTCACTGGGGACAGTTAATTTGTCCCCTTCGTTGACCCCGCCGTGGGCGGTTATTAAGAAAGTACCTTCTTTCTAAGCTATAACAGTATCCCAGAGCGGTCGATATATTATTCATGAATTCGCAAACCCCATCCACAAAAAATTTCCCAGGTAGTAAGATCACCCTCAGGGTCGAGCTTGCATATATCTGGGATTGTCTCGTAGAGACTCTACGTATCATATTCACGAAAGACCCCCATGACCCAAGAGAAAACATGTAAATGGTGTCACAAGACCAAACCACTCACAGAGTATTACAGTTGCACCAGGGACGGACATTTAGGTCACTGTAAGCAATGCCATAAGGATTATTACCGAGAACGCAATAAGATTAAGATGAGAGAGAATAGAGCGTACTATGTTGGTGTGATGGGTGGTAAGTGTGTGAAGTGTGGCACCACAGAGAATCTGGAAATCGATCATAAGCGTCCAGAGGATAAGACATTAAGAACCAGTAGTATGTGGTTAAGGAGGCATGATAGTATTATGGAGGAATTAAGTAAATGTCAGTTGTTATGTGTTGACTGTCATAAGGAAAAGACGAGGGAAGAGAAGGATAGAACTAAGGGTAGGAAAAGGAATAAAACTGTTACACCTCATATGAAACATGTTGGCACTACGATTGTAGGCAAGAAGAATGTCTAGACCTACCTTAGATGAAATGAATGAGGTCTGGGGCGAATGGGTAGGTCGTCCATGGTATAAAGATAAGATGAAGGTAGGTGACTGTTATGGCATCTGCATGGAGTTTTATCAGAAGAAGTTTAATCTAACACTCAGAGACTATCCGAAGTTACATCGGCGGGCATTGTTTGACCCATCGTTTATTGAGGATCAGGCAGAGCGATTAGAGGATGGAGTCATTCATGTCTATACAGGTACATGTGATAGTGATCCCCCACCTTTCTCAGACTTACAGTATGGTGACATGATGGTCATGAGACTGCACTTAGAGCGCCTAGAAGGGGGTTATTCCAGCAAGCAGGATAGATTATGCAATCATAGCGGTATTTACCTGGGACATGGATATATGCTACATCATGCATGGTTGGATCCAAGCAAGATTGTAGACTTGACTATACACTCTTTCTATCATAGAATGACAGAGTTAGTGTTACGTTCTCCACACGCTGTAAATTATCCTGCTCCTATATAAAAATGACACTAGCCACTATATGTGCTATGAGCAAAAGATTTACGCTACCTGTGGAGGTAGACGACTTCGGAGATATGTCTATTACTCTGCCTGCTGAATTGATGGAAGATCTTGGATGGTATGAGGGGACTGAGTTAGAGTGGAGCGAAGAGACTGATGGGTCTGTCGTTCTAAAAAAATCCGAGGGTACAGAAAAACCGTAAAAACCGCGTTCAACCTTATTATGTCTGAGAAAACATTTGAAGAGTCGTACGTTGAGCATATTAAGATGATCTCTAAGGGATTAGAGAATCTTGCGACTCGTATTGCTACGGTAGAAGGGGTCCTTGCAAAAATCCCTCCTCCTGGCGCAGAGATGATTAAATATAAACCAGAGGGGTATGAAGACTATCTCAATATGCGGGAACTACTAGATGACCTGTATGTGCGTCTAAATATGTTGGAAGAGCGCATCAAAGTCTTAGAACCCTAATGAGTATTTTTATCAGTGAGACAGGGCGATCTTTCCCGAACATCGATTCGGGGAATGAATACCAAAAGAATTGGGATCGCCCGTCTTACGGTAAATATGAATCATACGCCCACCATAGCGGACCAGGAACGAACTATCAAATCACCTTCAATGATGAAGGACCTGGTACGTCAATTTTTGGTGAGGATAAGGTATACTACATTGGTGATCAAGAGCAGCAGTGTGTAGGTGAGTGCGACTACGAGAGAATGCCCATCTACCGCTACTATCGCGGATCAGGTGATAGCAGTAATAGAGACCACAAGTACACCAATAAAGAAGAATTAAGATTTCCTGAGGACTTCCCAGGGGAGAGTGGTAATGTCTCTAAGGGATATAACCATGAACCTCGTAATGGAAGACCTGCATTCTATATCGCTCGTAGTGATAAGGGTAGTAAGACACAACCTCTGTATCATCACTATGAGAACGATCGTAATGACTCTGTACTATCCACTCAGAGCAGTTATGGTAGTGGATATGTTCAGGTAGGAATTGTTGGATACATTTACACAAGTCAAAGCCATGCAAACGATTTCGCGGATGCTGATGAATCAGCTGTACCTCTGTATGAGTATTACAGGGGAACTAGCAACGCAAAAAGGGACCATTTTTACACCGCCGACCCGACGCAAGAAGTAAACTTGCAGACTGGCGTCTCGGGTGTGCCTGATTGTAAGGACCCCAGAGATCAGGATTACAGTTATGTTGGTATTGTTGGATGGGTATTCAAAGAAGACCTAGGACAGGGTAACCGTAAGAACGTTCGTGACCAAGGTTTGATTGGACCTGTGGGATATGGATCACCTGTTGGATATGGTACAAGGGCAGGTTGGTATAACTGGAACTATGATGGATCAGGTATCTACACTCATAAAAACTATGAGTATCAGTATGATGCTGATGCAGGACCACTAAACCCCGATCCCGTACAACGTAGGGGTTACAGATACTGGGGTTCTCCTTCTGTACACCACCACCCAGACTTTGGTTGGGGTGATCCACAGAAATGTCCTAATACTAATACTGATGCATACTTTGAATGGATCTATGGTAAGAACGGTGCTGTCAAGGCAGCAGTGCCAAAGTACCTAGAATTCCATACTCTATTTGATTCTCAGTTCTGTTATTACATCTACGATACTTCATATCCATGGAAAGGTCCGATCTTTTCCATCCAGTATTCTCTGTCTAATCGTAACTGTTGTCCGAACAAATCTGTCTCATTGAGTGATGGTTCGGGGCGAAATACTTGCGTATGTGATGAAAATCTGATCACTCCTACTCAGGAATATCATTCTCACTTCTATGAAATCCGTGAAGACAGTTGGAAAACGACAAATACACGTCTAGAACTCACTGATGGAAGTGGTGGAGGCATCTATGAATCATTTAAGAACGTAGATACTGACACAAAACGCATCTTGTTCCGCTATACAACCCGCGATGGTGATAGTTTTGAGGCAGGAGACACTATCAACGGGTGGGAAATCAACGAAGTTGCGTATTTTGGTAACAAATTACGTTGCGGTTACATGGAACTGCGCGGAAGTGGCGATAAATTTACCACAAATCAGGTCATTACTGCCCCTGGACGCTTTGGAAAGAGTGCAAATGTGCTTGCTGGGTACGGAGTTCCCGACCGAGCAGGGTTTTTTGGTGTATATGAGTTCCCTAAGAAGATCACATACTACAAAGTAGAGATCGATAAGACCGCATTGGTCAACCAACAGTCGATTGATGAGGCAAAAGTAGAGTGTATCGTCAATAAGAATGGGGAAATCCAGAGTATTTCTATCATCAATGGTGGTAGAGGGTACATAAATCCCTCAATCGTCATCGAAGAACCCGCACAGTTGTCTGCAAAAGGCGCAAATGACCATGCTAGACAGCAATTAGAGCAACTAGATGGGTGGGAAGGCACTACTTTGCGCTCTCCAACCAACAAATTGGACAACCCTGACGGCACAAAGTTCAATTATAACTTCAAACAGATCCAAAGGAACCAGAAAGCAGTCAGCAAAGACATGAAAGCTGACTTCAAAGAGCGGAAAAGTAAGGTTCCATACAGTGATAATAACAAAGACATCACTATTTCAGGTACTGATGTAGATGAAGATGAGTCGGAGATCGCAACTGTCTTCATTGAGAAGGAGGAATTGCGAACAATGTCCTCCGAACATAGGCGTAGAAGTAAGTTTAGACAAGCAAAAGTCGAAGTTGTGTCCCTTACTGCCGATGGTGCTATCGATGAGATCCTTATTAAGGACCGTGGATTGGGTTATGACACGGATCCTAACCGTCAACCTAGGGTTTGGATCATCCAAACTGAGAAGGAAGACTACAAAATGCGTGGTCCTAACACTAAGGAGCAGCAAAAACGCCTCAAAACTACTGTTGATGCTGAAAGTACCACAGAAGAAACCCCTTACAAGGGGTCAGAAAAGATCGATGGTCTCAAAGGTGAGGTTAGAAGGAAGTCTGGTGCTAAGGAAAGTAACCTAAAAATCCTTGATGAGGGTATCATGGGGTCATTTGAGACCATGATGGAGGGTTTTAGTGCAACGTATCCTACTGGATACATCAAATTCTCAGGAACAGACGACGTTGAGAGTACAAAACTGTGCTCGAACATCCCCCCTGGTTGTACTGAAATCAAAATTCCGAACATTTTAGAGGAAGCGTTGTTCCCACCATCGGTTGTGAGGGGTATTACTGGTGCTAACCAAGCCTTTAAGAGCGTTATGGAGGAGCAATATCCCCAAATGGTCGAAGGTGTTCAGAGAACTGACGAAGCTTCCACCACATTGAGTCATGTTTTTGGTTGGAACAACCAAGATCCGTGCGTTATGATCCCTCAACCGAGGTTTTACAACGTAACTCGACTCCAAGATCTCCCTTGTCCGTTCACTGATTCGGAAACTGGTCGTGATTTTGGTTGGATTATCTACAAATACTGCGGATCAAAGTCTGATAACGCACATTTTGGCGTAAATTTGTCTGTTCAAGGCAAAACTACGGGATCACAAGGTGCAGATTTCATGAATTTCCTCCAAAAACTGCCCAGACCCGCTCTGACTAAGGCAAGACCCGTCATGAATGGCGGCGATAAGCGTAAAATGTGGAAATGTAGTCGCCAAAACATTGAAGGTCGCTGTTATTGGGACCCATCTGGCGGATCTGACATCATTTTTGTCCCTGTTGGATTGGATGAAAACACTTTTGACTGGGGACACAACAATTTTAGTGAAGCAGAGCAGTTAGGACTGTGGTTGGGAGACAATCTTAACTACAATACTAGGACTGTACAGTGGACAATCCCTGCAACTACGGTTGGTGCCAACGGACAACCAGGTGATCCTGACTATTCAGCAGGTACATCGTATAGTGAACTTACACAAGACCAGACTTTCTACGTTATTGAGGTAGATAGACTATCTGGCGGTGTCCCACCTAACGAATGTTGGGATACTTACCTCAGACATGGCAGCAACAGCAATGGTGTACTTGATGTATACAGTGCATATTATGTCTCTGGGTCGGGTAATAACCAAACACAAGGCAAAACAACAGGATCTGGGTATTGGGGTGTAAATAGATTGTACAATGGGTATAGTTGTGGGTTCTCTACTTGCACATATAGTTTCCAAAACACCTATGGTAGTGGTTGGGGTGGTTCAGGTAACAACCAATCTTGCTTAGAATACTGCAATGATGTTAGTATTGCTGTTGATCCACAACTCTTTACTCAGTTGGGTATGAGAATGGGACCTTACAGCGGTACGATGAATATCAAGAACTGGTCAACTGGTGCATCTATTGCATATGGTCAAGCAGTCAAAGGAATGGGCAATCCATTCTTCCAAGAATGCGACGGTGGTGCCTTTGGTGACCTGGTTGATGCTATCAATCCCAATCCACCAGTTAAACAAAGACGAGTACACTTGTCTTCTCATGACCCAGGTGATAAGGCACTATTGAAGAAACAGAAGCAAGCTTACAAAGATCTTGGTGATGTTGAATTCTCTGGTGATCTTACATATGAATATGACCCTGACTTTGATTATGATGCAGAAATTGCAGATAATGCAATTTCTAACTTCTCGACCGACACTAATAACATGTTCCCTGAATAATGGCATACGGACTCTTACTACCAGTAGCACCAATCACAGGTTTGCCCTGCTCAGGGCATGGTATCTGCATTCCTGGTACAGTTCACTCTGTTCAGGCATGTGGTACTCCACCTGTACCATATTCAATTAAGATCAAAGAGTGGACATGCTGGTGGCCACCTCAACCATTGATCCCCTACACCGCCCTGAACCCCCTCAAAGCACTTGTGCTGACTAATGGGTTACCTACGATGACATTGGGTGATGTTTTTGTTAACCATATCTCGCCATGTACGAATATTGTCATCTACATGTGCCCATGTGGTAAGGCATTGTGCCCTATCTTTACTCCTATCATTTGTAGTGCTCTCACTATTGAAGATATGGCAGGTATTGGACACATTAGATTCCTCATGGCAACCAGTTTGACTGTATTTGTAACTAAACTGCCTATCGGACGTGTTCTGGACCCATTGGGTATTGGATTCCGTTTCTGGTCGTATCCATGCTCCTCTGTGGTTGCATATGGCAGTCCAACTGTGCTATCATCATAGAGTCGTTTTAATTAAGACATGGCAACCCGAGCAAAAACTGGACTGAACAGCAGTCACATCGAATCAAAACCCAAAAAGACACGCCAAGGGCGAGGACAGCACACCAAATATGCCGCGACATCATCAAACCACGCGAAAAAACGTTATCGTGGACAAGGCCGTTAAAACTACACCCGAACTTGTTCAACAAGCGAACGAAGCACTCTTCCATGCCACAATGAATCTCCCAAATGCCGCTAAACATTGCGGCATGACCCAAAAAGAGATGAAAATGACATTCTGGGAGTTTCTAAAATACAACCCTCCCGTTGAGTTGCTAAATAATCCTGATAACGACTAAATAAAGTCAATGCCGTCGTACAGGTTTCGATCAGAAAAGTTTTTCTCCCGAGGTTTTAAGGATCTAGCGGTTTCATTTGAAGCAAACCCTAATACCGAAGACTTCTCGACGGTGAAGAATGAAAATGCTATCAAGCAGTCGATCAGAAACCTGATACTGACGGTTTTTGGTGAACGCCCCTATCAACCTGACATTGGATCAAGAGTCAAAGGACTATTATTTGAACCCTTTGACGTTTTCACCGCAGAAGACCTGCGAGATGAGATAAGTAATACCATACAACGTTTAGAACCTCGTGTTGAGGTCGAAAACATTGACGTGAACCTCTCTGATGATGAATACAGTATTGACGTAGCGATTGAATATGCAATCGTTGGTCAACCGCAAACTCAAACTGTTGAATTCCTCTTAGAGAGAACGTAAGATGCCAGCAACACCCTCAGAACTAACGTCTCTTGACTTTTTTGAGATTAAGGAATCGATCAAATCCTATCTCAGGACTCGTCCTGAATTTACGGATTATGATTTTGAGGGATCGACTGCCTCTTACCTGATCGACATCCTTGCTTACAATACGCACTACGCTGCGTTCTTGGCAAACATGTCGATGAACGAAGCATTCCTGGAAAGTGCGACTGTTAGAGACAACATTGTTCGCATTGCCAAACAGATCAACTATACGCCTCGTTCTATCAAGGCGTCTAAGGCGTGTGTGCGCGTCTCTGCACAGACTCAACTGCTTCCTGGTGGTTCTGCCTACCCTGACTCAGTTACTATCAAAGCAGGCGACGTATTCGTCACCCAGGTAGATGGTGAGTCATATACTTATGCCATTATGAAGGACACCCAAGTAGCGGTGGACCAGAATACTGGTATTGCGAACTTTACGAAACTGGTAATCTATCAAGGTAACCTTCTTACCTTTAATTACACCGTTGATGATACGAAAAAGCAAGAATATGTGATTCCTGCTGACGGTGTTGATACTGAACTGCTGACTGTTGCAGTAAAACCAAATGAACAGTCTGCTGAGATTGATGAATACTCTGTTTCTAGAAATGTTACTGCACTTGACTCTACTTCTCGTGTTTATTTCTTAGAAGAGACCGAAGACCTTAGATATAAGGTTATTTTCGGCGATGGTGTTCTTGGTCGTAAGTTGATTGATAATGAATTTGTTGTACTGACCTATATTGCCACTGACGGACCTGCTGCTAACGGTGCAACCAAGTTTAATTTCATTGGACGTGCCATTGATAACACTAACCGTCCTATCTTGCCTTCATCGATGTCTCTGGCGACCATAGACGGGTCTCAGTCAGGCGAAGAGAAGGAATCTGCCCTATCTATCAAGTATCGTGCTCCAAGGGCGTTCTCGACCCAAAACAGAGCAGTTACTGAGAATGACTATGCTCATATCGTAAAGGACATCTATCCTCAGGCAGCAGCAGTTACTGCTTACGGCGGTGAGAAACTGTCACCCCCTGAATATGGCAAGGTATACATTGCTGTTCGCTCTAAGTCTGGTGTGAACCTCAACACTACGACTAAAAAGCGTATTCAGAACCAACTACTTGACTATTCTATGGCATCGATCCAACCGATCGTTGTTGACCCAAGAATCTACTATCTGTCCCCGAAGGTTTATCCTTCGTTCGATGGAAACAAGACAACCAGATCCTCAAACGAGTTGGCATCTGAGATTCTTAAATCTATTGACAAATTTAATAGTCAAAATCGTGATGATCGCTTTGGTGGTCGTCTGGAAATGTCGAAGTTCAATTCTATGATTGACTCTTCTGACAATGCTATTGCTGGTACTACCAGTCAGATGACTATTGGTCAAAACCTTGACCAATTCACCTTTGGAAATATCTTTACACAATGTCTTGACTTTAATAACCCCATTGTTAACCCAGGTGACTACGGTGGTCCTGGTGGCGATGGAGACGGCGGCGACGGTGGTGGTAATTGTAATCCTAAGTTCTCTTCCGTTAAAACAGGTTCATTCTATGCAACTGGTTATACCGAAGACGTAGCAGATCAAATTGCTGCTGGTGAAGCAGCAGGTTCATTGACTACTGCTGGTGGACGAGCAGGTTTTGAATCCGCTCTGGAAGACGCTATTTTCAGTTCAGAGGAAGTTGTGACTTCAACACTTGTACCTGTCAACATCAGAGACAATGGTAGTGGTGGATTGATCATGGTGACCAACAGAAATGAAAAAGAAGTTGTCTTAAATGAGTCTGTTGGAACGGTAGATTATGATACAGGAAAGGTCTGTGTCGGACCCCTAAATATTGCTGATACCCCTGATGGCAACACGAGAGTTCCCGTTGTGGTTCTCCCCGATGGTAACGGTCTTACCATCCCGCCAGGTGTTGACCCAACCATCTTCAACCCCGAAGTTTACCCGATTGATTTTGTCACTAACCCCAGTGACATTCCTAACTTTGACCCCTTCAACTTTGCTGGTTGGAACTATGGTGGGGGCAACATAAATACGATTAACTACCCGATTGATGCTTTCGAGTATCCCGACATCGACTCCTGTTTCTAAGATAAATGTTTGCAGACAGAATTAACATCTCGGACAGAGTTGCTGACCAACTCCCTGAATTTATTCGGGAAGAAGATCAGCAGTTCGTACAATTTCTCTTTGAATATTACAAGTCACAAGAGAAGACAGGACGTTCCTATAACATCCTGAACAATTTGCTTAGGTATCTTGATCTTGATGCCTATGATCCCAAACTGCTGACTTCTAGCACGACGGTGATCAAGGATGTTGATGCTGAAATTGATACGATTGAAGTAGAACAAATTGATGGATTCATCCCTCAGGATGGATCTGTGATGATTGATAATGAAGTTATCTATTATGCTCAGACGGTTCGTGGTCCTGACGTAATCCTGACCCCAGGTATCTCCCTACAAGAATTTAATAAGAAGAGACAAGCACTAGAATCTCCATGGACTGACTTCGATGGTAGTAGAACTACCTTTGATCTTAAATTCCTTGGTACTCCTGTCTCACCTGTCTCAGCAGCACACCTTGCAGTTACTGTATATGGTGATCTGTTGATTCCTGATGTTGACTATACTATTACTGGCTCTCAGATTATCTTTACCACTGCACCTCGTGCTAGAACTGGTAATGACCAGGTAGAACTGACTCAGATTCTTTACTACATCGGTTTTGCTGATTCTGTCATTAAAGAACTGGTTCATCCCCCTCTCGAAAATCTCATTGGTGGAGATTCGATGGTGGTTCAGTATGATAACCTCCCTTATGCTCCTATTGCTGAAATTGGTCTGATCATCAACCGTAACGGTGTGCTGCAACGCCCGTTTGATGATTATGTGTTGACTGATAACAACACTAGAATCAAATTCTTTGTTAACATCTCTGGACAAGATACATTCCATATTCGTTCTATCGAGTATGTGTCTCCTTCTGTTGGATTGGGTGCTGAGGCAGTAACTCGTGTTGGCGCTAATGGTGAAATTGAAGCAATTACTATCAAGAAGGGTGGTAGTGGTTATAGACTGAACTTTGCACCTAAGGTATCCATCTTCTCTTCTACTGGAAAGGGAACTGGTGCCGCGGCCAGGTCTTTGGTCAACGGTATTAAGAACGTTAAACTGATCAACGGTGGTCAGGGTTATACTGCATACAACCCTCCTGTTGTTCGTATCACTGAACCTGGCGATCTGATCAATGGTTCTCGTGCTGCTGCTAAAATTACTGTTGATGATACGACAGGACAAGTCTCTGGTATTGAGATCACCAACTCTGGTTCTGGTTACGACTTTATTCCTGCAATTACCTTCATCAACCCTGGTGGTGCTGAGTGCAGTGACCCTACAATCGATTCTGAGGGTCGTCTGGTTGATGGATCTATCACTGTAACCAAATATGGTCTTGGTTATAGCAATCCTCCTACTATCTACATCGATCCTGCTCCCGAAGATGGTATTGATGCCGAAGCAACTTGCTCTGTGTCACCTGACGGGCAAGTTGTATCTGTAACTATCACTAATAGAGGTCGTGGTTATCAAACAGCACCCAGAGCAAGAGTTGTACAACCCGTTGGTGCTCAGGTTCTTGATGTTACTGTCGCAAACGGTAGTGTTACCAATATCAACCTGCTGACAGGTGGTTCTGGTTATACCGATGCTCCTTCTGTATACATCGTAGACGATCGTAAGGGTCCTCTGGGTGAATCTATTGGTGGTACTGGTGCAATGGCAGCAGCAACCATCTTTAACGGTGAAATTACTGACATTAACATCACTAACTTCGGTGAAGGGTATTCTACTGAGAATCCTCCTAAGGTTTACATCGCTGAACCACTTGCTGCACAGGCATCTTGTGATGTTGGATTCGGTGAGGTGACTGGTTGCCTTATTAGGTCTGCTGGTCAAGACTACGAACCTTCTTCACTGCGTGGTTGTGCCCGTGGTGTATCTGATGTTGTCCAATTTGATAATTTTGGCAATCAGGTCTATGCTAAGGAAGAGCAACTTGCTCAAACCAACCATACTGTTGGATCTGTTGTTCATAACCTAGACGCTCAGATCATTAGACGTGTATTTGACAAATTCCGTGATCAATACATGCCTACGATCAACATTGACTATGCCCAGGTCAATCCTGTGCAAGTTATTAAGACGATCAAGGATTTCTACATCTCAAAGGGTACGAAAACTGCTGCACAGTACCTATTTAAGATTCTGTTCGGTGAAGAAGTTGATGTTTACTACCCCAGAGACGAACTGGTCACTCCTTCGGCAGCATCTTGGGTTGTTGACACTATTCTGCGTGCAGAACTGATTTCTGGCGATCCTATCAATCTGCCAAACGCACAGTTGATCCAAATTGAGGATCCTGTTGACCAAAACATCAAAAATGCCTCTGTTTTGATCGAAAACGTAATTTCGATCATCGAAGGTACAGATACTATTTACGAATTAGCAATTTCAGAGGAAACTCTGAGCGGAAGCTTCAAGATTCCTTATAAAACGACTCTTGTTGAACCTTTGTCCACCGATGGTAACATAATTACCGTTGACTCAACTATTGGGTGGCCAGAGAAGAACGGTACGATCATTATTGATGATAGTGAAGTTGTTCAGTACAAAGAAAAATCACTGAACCAGTTTATTGAGTGTACTCGTTCTAAAAACGGTGTAGTTGAGGACTGGGACCCTGGCACGACGATTCACTCGGACATTTTTGTCTGGGTTAACAAAGGAACTGATACCGAAGTCAAACTTCGTGTTCTCGGTATTGCAGAAGCAGGTACTACCGTTCTTGAAGACACTGGTTCTTACTATCTACCAGGCGATAAGCTTAATGTGGCTGCTTTGGGTGGCACTGACACTGATGAACGCCTTCAATCCTGGTTGTATAACGTTAAGAAACTCATCAAGGTTACAAGCATTACTCCTGGGGGATCGAATAACCAAACTGCTACCGTCGTTTGTGATAACCCGCACGGATTGCTTGTAGAAGATAAAGTTACCATTTATGGTGCTAACCCTGCTATCTACAATGGCACTTACGAAGTAACTTCTCGTCTTGACGACTTTACCTTCACTTATGCTATCCCTGTACCGACTCAGATCACTCCTCAGGGTAACATTCTCTTGTCTGTTGACCTGAATAGAGGTAAGTCTACTATTAACTCTATTAACGAAGTAGTATCTCTGTTCACTTCAAACATTCAGAATACTTTCTTCAATAATAACTACGTTTACGTTGCTGCCTCTGGTCTACCCAACTATAAGATCGGTCCTTTCCAAGGTTCTGCTCTAATTCCTGGTAACCAGCGTAAACTGCTTAGATTCCCTAGAACTGTATCTACGGTTTCTACTAGAACTACTATTCAACCTAATAACCCCGTTGGTTCTTGGGTAAACGGTGTTGCTGCCTGGTCTTACAAGTCTAAGGACTATGTGACCTTTGGTCCTTTGACTGCAATCGCTATCACCAATAATGGTATCGATTATGATGCTGGTAACAAGCCTGCACTTCAAATTTCTGGTGGCGGTGGTACTGGTGCTGCTGCTAGCGTTACTGTTAACGGTTCACTGTTTTCTATCGATGTTACCGATCAGGGTTCTGGGTATACTGCTCAACCTCTGATCTCTATCGTTGGTGGTGGTGGTTCTGGTGCAACTGCTCAGGCAGTTGTGACTAATGGTCGTGTAACTCGTATTCTGGTAGAGAATGCTGGTACTGGTTATACTTCTCAACCTACTATCTCTATTACTGGTGGTGGCGGCACTGGTGCTCTTGCTACTGCACAAGTTCGTGGTCCTATTTCTGGTGTTTCACTGACTTCTGCTGGAACTGGATACACTTCTACTCCTGAGATCAAACTGAACTCTGGTGAAGGTGCTCTGGCACAACCTATTGTGATTAACGGTCGTATTGTATCGATCGCTATCATTAACTCTGGTGAAGCCTATACCACTGCTCCTACTGTGTACATTAACGGTGATGGATTTGGTGCTCAGGCAACTGCTATCATCGGAACCCTTGGTGAAGACAAAGGTAAGGTTATTTCTATCCAAATCACTAACAAAGGTGTTGGATATACCCAAGGTAACACTACTGTTCGTCTGGAAGCAGTTGGTCAACTTGCAACCTTTGAAGCAACTGTATTCAAGTGGAACAAGAACCTTGAATATGAACTTAACTCCAAATATGACGTTGCTCGTGGTTATGTGTTCACTGGTTTCAATAACCAATATGGTGGTGAATACGCACACGTCTCCGACCCGAAAGAACTCCGTTATGTGGTTGGTGACAACGTAGTTCTTGATCCTCAGACTCAAAACTTCCGAGAAGTTGGTCAAAACGAGGCACACTCTCCAATTATTGGTTGGGCGTTTGATGGTAACCCGATTTATGGTCCTTACGGTTACATTGACCCGACTGATCAGAACAGTGGTCTTAGAAGAATGCGTTCTTCTTACAAATTGAAAGATGAGGTCGTATATAACATTGATACCAACCCAACTCCTGCTAGAACGGATGGTCCGCTGCTTGCAACCTATCCTGCTGGTACTTTCATCAATGATTACGAATATGACTTCCAGAGAGGCGACCTAGACCCCTATAACGGTCGTTTCTGTAAGACTCCTGACTATCCTGCTGGTACTTACGCTTATTTCGTAACTATTGACGAATCTGACGCTGGTCTTCCTGTATTCCCTTATATTGTTGGTCCTCAGTTCAACTCTGTTGTTGATACTTGGAACCTGAGTCAATCTGCAACCCAAGAAAACATCCCTCTTGATGTTTCTCGTTTCAGAGACCCTTATGCCAACGTTGACATCGATATTGACCGTCAACCCAACCAAAGATCCGATGAACTCGTTACTGAGCGTGAAGGTGAAGTAATTATCTTTGAAATTGAAGATATTGACGGTGACGGCATCATCAGTCCCCTTGAAATTGCTACTCTGCAAGCAATGACCGAAGAAGCGGCATTGCAGATCTATGATTACTTCCCAACGGTCTCTACTGAGTCCAGAGTGGATATTGAAGTTGAAAATACTACTAAATTCGAGTCTGCACAGATTGACGGATTCGTTATCGAGAACCCTGGCGTTTCTTATCAGGTTAACGATACTTTGTTCTTCGATAACACTGGAACTGATGGATTTGGTGCTTCTGCTCAAATTGAGTCTGTTACTGGTCAAACTATCTCTGCATATCGTAAGGAAATCATTGATGATGAGCCATACGGCAAAATCACCACTTCTAATGATCATGAACTGATTGCACAAGACGAAGTTATCGTTTCGTCGAAAGTTATCACTGATAACACCAATAAGCGATTCTACATGTCCGTTGTGACTGGTATTGAGTCAATTAGTGTTGATCAGATCGGTGTTGGTTACAATGAGTCAATTCCTCCGACATATGAGATCATTACTGACTCTGGACAGGACGTTGAGCTTGATATCATCCTGGATACCACTACTGGTAAAGTTGATCGTGTTGATATCATCAATTCTGGTTTTGACTACGATATTGAGGATGTTCCTCAAATCCGAGTTTCTCATCCCCAACAATTCAAGAAAACTTACTATTGGGTCAACCAATACGTTGAGAGTGGCACTAATGCCTCTACATTTGAAATCATAGACGTTCAGACTGCTTCTGACCGTACTACTTACGTTTGTGGTGAACTGACTCAATCAAATGGCGAATCTTCTGCTTTCCTTGCTAAATTCTCCGATCTTGGTGGTCTGATTTGGGATAGAAGTCTTCTTCCCTCTTCTAGTATTAAAACTGCACGTTTCAAGAAGATTTACCTCGACGAGACTTCTGAGGACAATCATTTGATCTATGTGCTCGGTGAAACCGAATCTCAGAGCACTTCTGGATACAATCCTGATATTCTGCTTGTCAAGTACGAATCTGGTCTCGATAACGCAAATAACCCCGAAGGTGTCATCAGATTCCAGAAAGAGATTGCTGGTGTCTCTGGTGCGACTCGTCGCGACTATGCAGGTGATATTTACCTCGATGACGAGCAGAGACTCTATATTTGTGGTTGGACGGACACCAACTCCCCAGATCCTGATGACATCTGGGTTATGCAGCTCAATAACCAAGGTGACGTTGTAGAGAAGCGTAAGTTCGCTTCTGACAGCGAAGGTGAGCAAATGCACCAGTTGCATTACATTGGTAACAATAAAATCGTTTTTGCTGGTATTGATCTAGACAATAACGATCTCATGTTCGGTGAGATGGTTTACGACGGTGCCAACATTGAAATGAGTTATGTCAAGAAGTTGGCAGTCTCTGGTGGTCAGGTACAAAGACCTCAGTTTGTTCTGGATTCCTACAACGATTTGTTCTTTGTATGTGATATGTGGAATGGCACCAAGCACTATGGTGTTGCATTCTTCAAGATTGCACTGGAACAAGTCAGACTTACCCTCAGCACTCCTGAGTGGTTCTTCTCTAAGATTATTGCTCCTAGTATTTCGTTTGAATCTATCAATCATGCTGGTGTTAGCCTTGATGAATTCGGTAATGTCAATGTTCTTACCCACATCAAGTACGAAGATAACAATCAGCAAGTAGTTGCACTTAACTTCAAGTACAACGGCACTATGCAGTACAAGACCAACATCATCCGTGGTGCTTGGGATTCTGTCAATAGTGACACTGACTATGGTCTTGGATTTACTACCACTACACACTCAGTTGACAACTCTGGTGACATTATTGTCCCACTCAACATCCAGAAGTCTGTTCCTACTGCTGTATATCGTTTCAACGATAGTGCTGATACTTACTTCGATGCAACCAAGCAGAAGAAGAGTGCTGTCACTGTAACTGGTGGTGCTAACATCCTCAGAGATGATACTATCTACAAGTTTGGTTCTGCTTCACTGAAACTGCAAGCAGCAGGTCGTCTGGATTGGACTGACCTTGATAACAATGACGACTGGACTGTCGGCATGTGGGTTAAGATGATTGGCACCCATGCTAGCAACAATCCTAAGATGGAAATGATCACCTGTATTGCCGACAATGGCGATAAGGTTATCTACTCTATCAATGGTACTGTTGGTGATCCTAACTTCGGTAAAGTCACCCTCGATATCACCCCTCAGGGTGGTGGTGGCACTACTGTGGTATCTGTGGGTTCTACCTATTTCACCACAATGGTATCTGAGGCATGGCATCATATCGTTCTTGTTAAGGAAGAACCCACCCTTGGTTCTTATGTCTATTCTGCATACTTCGATGGTGTACAGGTTTGTACTGCTACTAGAACAGAAGATATTGCAATGGATGACCTTGCAGTTCTGTCTAACGCCACTTCTGGTGCTACCAACACCTCCTTCATTGGTTGGGTTGATGACATCATCGTAGAACCTCGTGCCGTTTACACTGGTTCTTCTCTGACTGTTCCTACTGAGCGTTACAGAATTGAAACTGTGAATGCTGGTCTTGATATGGTTAAGTTTGATCGTCTCCATAGTAAGCGTGGTGATTATCAGATTGATGGTTCTCAGGGTATTGTGTTTAGTGAAGCAACTCAAATCAACATCAACAACCTGAATAACCCTGTCATTACAGTGTGGAGTGAAGGTTCTTCGGGTCTGCAAATTCTCGACTATTCTGATGTAACGTCTACTCTGAACTTTGGTACATATACCTTTGGAGAGACAGTTAATACTTACACCTCTAAAACTTCCACTGTACCTTCACCTCTCGGTAAGAGACTGCTCATTTCTCCTAATGTAATTGCAAAATACTACATTAGAGATGCAGCATACTCTAAGATGGACAACGTTAAGAAGTTCACCTTCAATCAAGACGTTAAGTTTGATAAGGGTACTGTTATTCAACAATTCAACGCTCAGGGCGTTACCCAAGCATACGGTACGATTGTAGAGACTCCTGTTGGTCCTATCAACAACCCAGGTTATGGTACTGAGTATAAGATCGGTAAGATCTTTGGTAACTTTAACAATACTGATAGATTCAGAAACTCTACTGGTCAAGAGAACCTGATTGAAGAGATTGACTTTACTGTTTCTCGTCCTCAGGCAGAGTGGGTGACAGGTAAGGCATATAACGTCAATGATCAGGTATACAGCGACGGTAAGATCTACGCCGCTACTAACACTGCTACTTCTGGTGCTACTGCACCAACTCATGAGATCGGTATCGTAACTGATGGTGCTGTAACTTGGAACTACATTAGTGCTGCTGGAACCATCCAAGTAAATCTTGCTGATTATGCATGGCCTACTCCTTTGGTAGATCAGTGGGAAACCAATAGATCTTATCAAATCAATGATTTCGTCTACTACGGAAGAAACAAGTATCAGGCAACCACTGGTGGTATTAGTGGTGCTACTGTCCCTGTACACACCACTGGTACTGCTTCTGATGGAAATGTCACCTGGTCCTACGTTAGTACATATGATCCACTCTCTGACTATGCAAGGTTTAGACCTTTCAGACCAGAAGAGTATAGAGTAACTATTATTGATACCTATTCTGACTCTGATTTCATCATCGGAGACGTAGTATCTTTGGGTGGCAGTATTACTGCTGGTCCTAATGCAGACAATGCTAAGATTGCAGATATTAACGGTGTTACTACTGTCAAGACTATCAAACTGACTGTTACTCTTGATAAGGACATCATCAGAACTAGCGAAGGTAGATCTGACCTGATCTATGCAACTGCTGTAACTCCTCATAACTATTCTGCTGGCAATATCTTGTTTGTACAAGGATTCAACAGTGGTGAGTTCAATGGTTCATTCTTCGTTCAGGAAGTATTCTCTTCCAGAGACTTCACTTACAGATTACGGGATACTGCAAGTGGTGATCCTGGATATACTAGCGGTATTGCTGGCGTTAAGATTGCATCCAAGCACCCGACTCTAATGCTGACTAGAAATCACTCTTATATTTTTGATATGAGTGATTCTTCTAACTTCGGTTATTATCTGTCATTCTCTCAGGATAACCAGTACAAGCTGGAATACTCCTTCAACGTTATTGAACGTGAAGGTACTCCTGGTTTGGCCTCTGCAACTGAGACACCTGTGGTTAAGTTTACCATTGGTGGTGAGGTTACTAATATCACTTACTACTTTGACCCATCAAGACTGGGTGCCAATTCTCCTGTTGGTAACAACTCCTTCATTGATGTGATCAAGACTCCGTTTGATGGTAAGTTTACTATCAGCGAAGTTATCTCTGATACTGAGTTTAGATTCAAACTTCTACATGAACCTGAATTCACCAATGCAGAAATTGGTGAAGATGAGTTTGATCGTCCTAACTCTTCCTACTCCACCACTTCGGTCAAAGCAATCGGTCCTATCAACACGATTAAACTGATCTCTCCTGGTGGATTCTATAAGAAACTCCCTGTTGTATCTGACATTGCATCTGATCGTAAGATCGAAAAGGTCAGAATCAGCAACGGTGGTACTGAATATGCATCTGGTGTCTATACTCAGGTTCCTATCCTGGGTGATGGTGAAGGTGGTCTTGTGCAAATCACCGTTGAGGTTGATGACGAGATCGGATCTGGCACCATTACTGATGTTGCTCTGACCGATCCTGGTAAGGGTTACACCACTGCAAGTATCGACGTTGATGGTATTGAAGGTATTCTTGGACCCACATTGTCTGGTTCTGGTGCAGAACTAGAAGTGGTTATCCCTGCTGAGGGTAGCGGTGCTGCTGTGTTCCTCACTGGTAGACAGATTGGTAAGATCAAGACGCTGAAAAACAACGAGTTTGGTTATGGTTACTCCCATGACTACACCCTGCGTCCTGAGATTGCATTCCCGATCAACCTGCAACTCTTTAACACCTCTATTCTCTCCCAGATCAAGATCACTAATCCTGGTGCTGGATATACCTCTGCTCCTTCTGTCATCATCACTGGTGGTGGTGGATCTGGTGCTGAGGCAGAAGCAGTTGTTAAGAACAACAGACTGTCTGAGATTCTGATCAAGAATCCTGGTGCTGGTTACTCTTCACAACCAGTTGTCACTCTGAAATCTGAGTTCACCTATGTTGTGAACCTTGACTTGAACTATTTGCAGTTCAACTTCCCTCATGGTATTACCACTGGTGCTGAGGTTCAGTTCCGTGCTGATGATATTGGTAGTGAAGTTGGTGTACTGCCCAAGCCAAGCAGCGTTGGTTTGACCAGTCTGTCTTCTACTCAGACCTACTATGCTATTGCTGGTAATGTAAATGGTCTGGAAGCAGACCAACTCCGTTTTGCACTGACCCAAGTTGATGCTGAGTCTGGTAACTTTATTACCTTCTTGACTCAGGGTGATGGTCGTCAGGTGTTGCTCACCGAGGTGTTCGGTGGTCAAGCAGAAGCAGTCGTTGAGACTTCTCGCTTCCTGGAAGGTGAAGAACTCTTCCAAGGTGAATCCTATGAACTTGCTAGTGCCTTCGGTATTGTATCCGAGAATGAAGGTTGGCAGATTCAACCTAAGATCCTTAAAGTTACTAACCCCCGTGGTGACTTTGTTGTTGGTGGTAAGGTGCAGGGTGTTATCTCTCGTGCATCTGGTCTGATCGATAACATCAACATTGCTAAGGGTGTGCTGAACATTGATGCTCTAACCAAGACTCCTGGTAGATTCATCGATGACGTTGGTAAGCCCTCTGAGATTGTTCAGAAGATCCAAGACTCCTTCTTCTATCAGAACTTCTCTTACGTTATCAAGTCTCAGATTCCTATCAACCGTTGGAAGCAGCAGATCCTTGAAAACAACCACCCAACTGGTTTCAACATGTTTGGTCAGCTTGAACTGACTGGTGGTAAGGATATCTCTGGACGTAAGGTTGTTGCTGGTTTCACTAAGCAGGTGAACATCAATGAGTACACCAACGTTAACCAGATCACCTCCTTCGGTGCTGCTCAACCGATCTACTCAACCTTCAATAACTCCGAAGTTCTCTTCCGTAAGAAGAGACTGACTAACTCTGAGGAAATTCTAACTTCTATCGTTAAGAAGATTGACGATATCTCTGCTCAGTTTGATGGTTCTACTAAGCAGTTCCCACTCCGAGTTGAAGGTGAGAACCTTATCGTTAAGGATAACCAGTTGGTTGTCACCCTGAATGGTGTAATCCAAGCACCTGGCGAATCTTTCCAAATCGTTGGTAACAACATCGTCTTTGCTGAACCTCCTAGACCCGACTCTAAGGTTGTTTACAGAAACGTTGAGTTCGACATTATGCCGATCACTCGACTCAACTTGAATACCATCGGTGGTATCTTCCCTGAACTGGGTGATACTGTTAACGGTTTCACATCTGAGGCAAGAGCAAGAGTTGTTGCAACTGGTGCTACTAGCATCGACGTTGTAGATATCCAAGGTGGACCTTTTGATCTTAACGAGCGTATTGACGTTGGTAGAACTGGATTCAGCGCCCTGATTGGAAGCATCGACGATTCTATTACAAAACTATATCTTGAAAACGTTGGTGGCACATTCACTCAGCAGGCACTTGGTGGTGTAAGAGTCACTGGTCAGACCACTGGTGCAACTGCAACTGTGTTCACTGTCAACCCAACTGATTACACCATTGATGTCACTGACATGGCAAATGGTTACTTTGAAAGAGGTGAAGCAGTCACATTCTTTGGTCTCCAATATGGTGGTGACATTCTGAATGTTGATAGCGTCAACTATAAGACCATCTTTGAGTTTGGTGAGACTGTTACTAATCTCGATGGCGACAAAGCAATCATTGAAGAAACCAACCAAGATTTGGATGGAAATATCGATGATAAACTGGTTCTTTCTAAGACTTCTGGTACTGCTGAATTTGAGACTGGTATCTATGATATTGGTCTGCAAGATATCATCTATTCTGCAAGTTCCAACATCGCTGCAAGAATCACAAGCACTTCTCCTTACAGAGATCCTATTGTTAACATCAACTTGGTACGTCCTGTTGGTGGTGAAGCAGGTTGGAATTCCTTCTCTGAGGGTGACAAGATCCAAGGACCTGGTGGCACTGCAAGTGGTGAAGTTGTAAGAGTTGATCAAGAGGCATCTCCTCCGATCCTGTATTACTTGAAGGGATCTGTGGCAGATTTCCAAGATGGTGATACTATCCAAAGATATACCGTTGATACTACCACTGGTAGTAGAATCCTCGACAACATGACTGAGGTTGTCTCTGGTGAAGTTAGATTGGGTGATGTTGTTGATCAGTTGATCATTAACAAAGGTTCAACCTTCTTCGGTCTGGTATTTGAGCGTCTTATCTCTCTTACTAACGCTAACGTCATCCTGGATGATATCTCTAAGACTACGATTACTCCTACTCTAATTGATGACGCTGATCAAAGAATCAATGCTGACTTCCTTGACTTTGAAGAAGTTAGATCTACCGAGATTGAGTACGAGAATCTAACTGGTGGCACTCTTGCTGCTGGTGACAATCTGCGTTCTATCACCTTCGAGTATGGCAACACTGTTACCGACTCCAAGAACAGATGGAAAGATGCTGGTCGTATGATCTCCCTGAACAAGGATGAGATCGTTGACTTTGCTAACGCTGAGATTGCTGTTGAACATCCTGGATTCTACTATCCTGGCGACAACGCGACCGACGCCTGGTCCAGATATGCTGATGCGTATCGTCTGATTCAGAAGAATAAGGAGTATATTCAAGCGAAGTCTTACGCTCTGATGACTGCTGAGTATCCTGCTCTGACAGTTCCTTCTGCTGACAAGTGCAAGCGCGACATTGGTTACTACATTGATGCTCTGTCATTCGATGTTTACAGTGGCGGTACAGTATATACCAGAAAACTTGCACAGAAGTATTTCAGTGCTGATGGTCTTAACTTCCTGTATGTAAACAACGAAGCAGCTGCTACTGAGTTTGCATTCGATAAGGCAACTGAACTGATGCGTCAAGCACTCAGAAATGACCTGAATGGATCTGAGGTTGTTGATGGTGTTACTTACATCTTCTACAACGAGAGAACCACTGGTGGTTCTACTGGAACTGGTATCACTGCTGATCCTTCTCCTGGTAATAACTACGGCACTGCTGGTTCTAACAGTCAGAACTATGGAACCAATAACTGCTCTGACGTACAATCTGCGCTGCAAACACTTTGCGATAACATCTCTGTCATCCTGCTTGCTGGTTCCCTTGCTGACCTCCTCGACGAGGTAATCCCAACTCAATACACCGCTAACGAAGTTAAGTGCCGTCGTGACATCGGTCTGATGGTCGATGCTTTGTCTGCTGACATTACTGATGATGGTAATTACAACATCGTCGAATTTGCTAAGAAGTATTTCACTAATGGTTCACCTATTAGTAACGGTCTGGTTGGAGAACTTGCTGAGTCCCTGACTGCATTTAGAAAGGCGGGCGAGATGGCACGTCGTGCTATCAACAACCTGCTCTATGTACAGGTCAATACTAGAACCCCAGAACTGGGTTACATGTTGAAGGATCCTTCTACTTATCAAGGTCCTTATCTGGGTGCTGCTGGTACAACTCTTGCACAATTCACTCCGACTGCTGCTACTTACACTCCTTCTACGGGTGTTATGTCGATCAGTATCGGCACTCACAGTCTCTCAACTTCTGATTCTGTAACGATCAGACCTTACTCGATGAGATTCACCTGCACCTCTGATGGTGGTGCTACCTTCCACGATTATCCTCGTACTGGTGACCCTGCATTCAACACTGCTCTAAACATCACTGCTACGACTGCTACTACCATTGATGTTAATGTTGGTGCATCTCCTCTGGTTCAGTTCACTCCTACTGGCGCAAACTACAACCCCGCAACGGGTTCGTTGGAACTCACCATCGGTTCTCACTCGCTGAGCATTGGCGATAACATCACTATCGCACAGGGAAGTTTGACTTTCACTTGTACTCAGGATAGCAATGGTTCTAACCATCAATATCCTCGTGCATCTGACCCTGCTAATGGTCAGTATCTGTCAATCTCTGCTGTTACTGCTACCACGATTACTGTAAATGTTGGTGCATCTCCAACTGGTCAGCAGTATCCTCATACCTTCGTATCTGCTAGCGCAAACGCTGTATCGACTGGTGGTGGTTATACCCACACCTTCATCAGTGCTGTTGACAATGCTATCTTCCAAGGTGGTGGTACTGAGGCAGCATATTACGATCCTAATTACTCTTCTGGTGGTAACGAAAGCATTCAGAACTGTGCTGACGTACAGGCAGGCATTCATACCTTGGTTGAAATCGCCGCTGGTGCAGTTGGTGCTGGTAACTTGAATGCTATCAATGCTCTCAGTCCTATCACTGATGGTACATACAACGAGAACGAGAACCTCCGTGTATTCAAGCTTGCCTATAAGGATCGTGGTGGTAATGGATTCTTCATTCCTGGTGACACCATCAGAGGTCTATCCTCTGGCGCATCCTTTGAAGCGAAGGGAACTAACTCTGGTTTGAAGTGGTTGTTCACTAATGCTGTTACTGGCACCTTCACTGACAGAGAGACCATTACCAATTCCAAGTTGACTGCTAATGGTACGATTACCCTGACTGGATTGCAGAAGAAGGCAGGAACTCAATCACTACACTTCCAGACTCATACTGGACTGTCTCATAGTCTGTCTAATGTGACTAAGTTTGGTACTACGGACTTCACCATTGAAATGTGGTTGCGTCCTACTACCAATCCTCAGTCTGGCATCAAGTATCTCTGGGATACTAGAACTCAGAGTGCCACTCTGACTCAATCTCCTGTCCTTTACTTGGAGAACAACTCCATTAAGTATTGGATCAACGGACTTGATCAGATCTCTGGTGCTCATAACATGGCACAGGATCAATGGTCTCACGTTGCAGTTACCAGAACCACTGGTATCACTAAGGTATTTGTTAATGGTACACAGGTTGGTGGTGACTACTCTGACACTAACACCTATGTTGAGCGTCCATTCAGAATGATGGCTGGTTGGGATGGCACTAACTCCTTCCAAGGTTATGTTGATAACTTCATCATTCACAACGAGTCTCTGTACGCTGGCACCTTTACTCCCACTACAACCTATCCAACTAACAACCAGAATATTCTGTTTGGTATGGATATGGAGCAGTCGATCATTGTCAGCACTGAGGAGGCATATGCCACTTACACTGGTCAGACTAACTCTGCTGCAACTGCTAAGAAGGTCAACTACGCCACTAAGGAAATCATCATTGAGGATATTGATCTCTCGCGTGACGAGCACAGAAAGTGTGCCGACATGCTTGAACTCAACCTCGATTGGATCTCAGAAACTGCTGTTGGTAAGATGGCAGCGAAGTATCCTGACTTCGTTATCCCTGGCGATACTGAAACCAGTGAACAAGGAACTAACAAGTGTATTCGTGACACCAAAGAGTACATCCTAAAAGCAATCATTGCTGATATTCGTTACGGTGGTAACTATAACAGCGTGATCTCTGGTAGAGGATATCTCACCAAGTCTGGTGGTCTGAACTACGTTGGTAATGAACTGCTGCAATCCATCTACGCATGGAACGAACTGGCAGAGATTATGAACTACGTAATCACTACCACTAGCAGTGATCTGGTCAACTATGGAACCATGGTTGATGAGAATGGCGACACTGTTCCTGCCAAGTACACTGATATCCTTCGTATTCCTAACAACTTTGCTTCTCCTGCATCTTCCCAGGTAACTAACGAGATTAGTTCTCTTGCTGATACTATCATTGACATCCTTTGCCCAACTGGCGATAGATTCCGTGATGGTGGCGATGCTATCTGGAAAAACCGCGATTTCATTGCTGAGGAAGTTGTTGGATATATCCAAGACAAGTATGCTGCTGATATTCAAGGACCTCTCGGAGAAATCCGTAGTTTTGACTTCTTGCAGATGCCTGGTTATGGTGAACCATATTGCCTCAGAGACATCAAGAAGTTCATCTTGCCTGCTGTCATCACTGACCTGCTGACTGGTGGTAACTCTTCTACCCAATATGTCCTGGATCAATACATCAACCAAGACAATCAGATTCTTCATGTTGAAGGTGAACTCAGCGCCATGTTGGACGCCTTTGAGTTCACCAAGAAACTCGTTAAGCACGCAATCAACAATACTCTGCTAACCAACGGTACTACTGCTGCTGGTTTGGGTATTGATGGTAGATTCCAAGACGATTACTACGTTGCAGTCTGGACTACCCGTGAGGTGTATCGTGACACCACGATCACTATTGATCCTCAGGCACCTGATCAGACTCGTAGTGGTCCTAACCATGATCGCCTCATGGATGCTGCTGACATGATCGAGCGTAACAAGTATGTGATCGCTTGGGAAGCAGTTCATACCATGAACGACATGTCTAAGTTCATCAACTTCAAGGTTCCTGGCGGTCGTCAGAACTGTGTTGATGATGTGGTTGATATTATCGAATCAATCGTCCACGACATGCGTCTGGGTGGTAACTCTAAGACCTGGGATGCTGCTGCACTCTATCTGAATGCAGAAGATAATACTCTCCTCCACGTTGAAGGTGAAGAAGAGGCATCACAATGGGTTATGAAGTTTGCACAGGAAATGTGCATCATGACCATGAGAAATGGATTCGGACGTGACAACCTCTATATTTACAGAGAACTTGATGGTGGCGACGGCACTCCTGGTGGTGACCTGGGTGGTGAATCCTTCGACGAAGTGGAGACCAGCTCTTACGAACAGAATGCTGTACGTGACCGCTACATTGATGCTGCTAACATCATTGATAGAAACATCCGATTCATTGCTGAGGAAGCAGTTTACCTGGGTCAACAGCAATATCCTTCACTGAATATCAACGGTGGTACTACTGGTGGTGTGAACTTCACTCCTACTGCCGCTACCTACACTCCTGCTTCGGGTGTGTTGGAACTGACCATTGGATCTCACTCCTTGGTTGCTGGTAACCAGATCTATATCCAACCTCATTCTTTGGTGTTCACCTGCACTAAGGATGGCAATGCTACTGAGCACGCCTATCCTCGCACCACCGATCCTTATTATGAAGATTCTATCGCGATCACTGGTGTAACTGGCACCACGATCACGGTTAACGTTGGTGCTTCTCCCGCTGGTGAGCAATATCCCCATACGTTCGTACGTGCAGAAGACAACGCTGTTACTACTGCTGGTAGCATCGATTGTGTTCATGACGTTACTGACATTCTGAGTGCATTGGTATTCAACCTGAAATACGGTGGTAACAACAGAGTCTTCCATGCTGCTGAACTTTATGTCCAGTCTGCTGCCGTTGCTCACGTCACCTCGCAGGTAACTGAGACCACTTGGATCCTTAACAAGGCGTTCGATCTTGCTGTTGATGTAATGCAGAATGACACAATCACCAAGCAAGGTGGTCATTCTTATAATCAGAAGTTCTATGGTGATCTTGATTACTTCCCATACAGTGATCCTCAGTACACCATCACTGCTGATGGTGCTCCCGATGGAACCTTCGGTGTATGTAATGACGTAAGATCCACCATGAGAACTCTGATGGATATCGTCAATGATACACTTGCAACTCCTGCAAGCATCACTGACGGAACTATCACCAAGTCTCTGCCGAACATCTGGCCAATCAAGTACAGCAACGACATGGTTCATCGTGACGTGTCTGTTACTTATGACACGGGTGCAACTGGTGGTTGGAACAGCACTTGTGAGCAGACTGCCTCTGCTATCGAGACTCTGTTTGACCTCGTGATCGATACTGTCGCTAAGGCAGCATCTGGATCACCTACGCCGACTCATCTCAGCACTGTTACTAGAACTACGCCTTACAACAGCAATACTGACTATCAGTTGTACACTTGCTACAACGTGATCTCTGCTGCTGATACTCTGTTCGATCTGATGAGTGAAACCCTTGGTGGTGGATCCTTCTCCGAACGTGCAACTGCACGTCGCCTGGTGTTCAACAAGCACGCTATCGTTGCCAAGTCATTTGATGAAGTAACAACTCAATATCCTGGCACTGCTGCCCCTGAGTCCTTCGCTCAGGTAGTGGTGGATGCAATCATCTATGACCTTAACACTGGCGGCAACGCTGGTTCTATGAAACTGGCAAACACCTGGTTCGATGGTGAAGGTCAATTCATTGCATACGAGGGTGTTGTAAGACAGCACTTGATCTTCTATCTGCTACGCATCTCTGAGGCTTGCAAGCGTATCCTCTACGATCAGAACAGCACTGCTGAGTGGGGTACAAATAACGAATACTTCCGTTATCTGGATGATACTCTGATGGATGCTATTGAGTATCGCTTCGAGTATGAGCAAGAGTCCACTGAGTTTAGAATTGATGCTTCTACTAATCCAATCAATTTCGCACTCACGCGCTCTACACCTCCTACCAACAATAGTCTGATCTGGGTCAACTCGACTCACGCTCAGAATCTGCAAAACATCTATGATGAGGGTACTGACTGGAACACTGATCCTGAACTGGTCCTTAACACTCCTACCGTTGAAGTTGGTTTCGAGAGAAGAGAGAACAGAGTCAAGATTACTCGCCCGAACTTCTACTCTCGTGGTGATGTTCTCACCTATGTACCCGCTTCGGCTGACATCGAGCGTGGACTCCAAGGTCAGTCTTGGTTCTATGTGTTGAACGCAACTCCTCAATACTTCGAGATTGCACGCGAGATTCGTCACGACGCACGTTACAGCGACTTTGATGTTGACCTCTCAACTGGTGGTCAGCAGAGATTCCAAGTTGATGTACGTTCTGGCATCAATCGTGAGACCACTACATATGGTACTCGTGATATTGATACGCCTATCAGTGGTGGTTTCAACCTCGCTGACGTGGTTGTTGGTACTAGCTCCAACTGCCGTGGTGACGTTATCAGAACTAGAAATAATGAAGCAGAGATCATCAAACTGTACAAGAAGGCGAATCTCGTATCTGCCTCGGGTCGCTTCACAAATGGCGAGAGAGTCAACGTTGATGGCAATCCTTCTAACTACGGTTTCATTGTTCAGACCTCTGTCCTCTCGGGTGATAACACTGACGAAGGTAACTGCTACATCGAGAATATCACTGGCATAATTAACGCTGGCGATGACCTCGTGGGTGTAGACTCTGCTGTCACTGCAACCGTCCAAGGTGCTCTGACTGAGCGCATGTTGATCAACATTGATCGCGGTGCATTTGCTCAGGGTGAGATGATCTTCAACAAGGGCAATGGCGCTGAGGCAGACATCGCACTCTATGAAAACTCTGCTGGTGCTCTCGTGGGCAACACGGGTGGTCGTATCACGATCGACATTGAGTCCTTGCAAGATGATTTTGTTGATGGCGACATTATCTACGGTTCTGTCACTGACGTTATTCTTGACATCGCTGATATCACTACTACTGGGTTCAAGAATCTTGAACTTAATCAGTTCGTACATGCGACTAAGACAATCCAGTGTCAGATCACAAATGTCATAAGAGACCAAGGATTCCTGGGAGACTTCAACAAAGGCGACCTGGTTTACCTGCTCCAAGGCACCATCCCCGCACAACCTGGTTGGACTGCTATCGTCACTGAGTATAACTACGATCCTGACAACAGCATTCACAACGTATGGCTCGCGAACCTGCGTCCGTACGGACAGGCAGCAGATGGATCCACAACTGTCGATCCTCAACTGGCAGCAAATGGTTCTATCGGTAAGTTTGAGAACCTTAGCAACTTCCCAATCTTCCGTGCAGACATCTCCTCCGTCACTGAGACCTCTTACACCTCTTACGGTAGGGTCGCAGGTAAGGCAATCAGCGGCACCACTGGTCGCATCTGGTTGGAAGATGCCGTGGGTGATTGGCCTAGCAACATGTCGATCATCTCCGACTATGGTTGGCAGGCAGGTGTAACGCAAGCGAAGTCGCTCCTGGGTCGTTGCGATAGATTCTTCCGAGGATTTGATGGCACTGCAACTTCCTTCAAACTCACCGTCAACAACGGTGAAGCATACTTCCCAGATCCCGCTGGTCACCTGCTCGTGTTCGTCAATGGTGTGCTGCAACCTCCTGGTGCAACCTACGCCTACACCGCGTTCTCCGACCAGATTCAGTTCACTGAACCTCCTACGATCGGATCCGAATTCATTGGTTACTACGTGGGTAAACTGAGACAACTTGATGACATCAGTTTCGAGTTTGACTCCTTGCGCTCGTCCTTCAACTTGAAGTATCAGGGTGGTTTCTACTCCTTGACTCTGACGGAAGGTGTGTCGTCCAACACTATCTTGCCTGAGAACAACATCATCGTCTCGCTTAATGGTGTGATTCAGGAACCTGGTGTTGGTTACAACCTGGTTGGTTCTAGAATCATCTTCGCTGAGATTCCTCGCGCAGGATCTACATTCGTTGCCTTCTCCTACATCGGTTCTGACGCTGACGTGATCGCGGCAACTGTCGTACCTCCGATCGAGGCTGGTGACATCCTGCAAATCGAAGGTGAGGGCGATCCTCGTGAGGTTGCTCTGATTGAGTCTTCCAACTCCTTGATTACCTTCGAGTACACAGGCACCGTTAAGGGTCGCAATGCTGCTGCTCTTGCCACCATCAAAACTGGTGAAATTACTAAGGCGCAGATTACTGCACCTGGTAACGGTTACACCTCACGCCCGAACGTGGACGTGATCTCCTCTACTGGTTTCGACGGTCGCGTTCGCGCTCTGATGGGAATCTCTTCCATCGTGGTTAAGAACCCTGGTATTGGTTATGAAGCACCTGTGGTTGAAGTTGAGACAACTGTCCCCGATGACTTCGTAGCACCTGAGGGCGGTAATGTTAACGGCGGTTTCGACACCTATGCAGGTGAAGGTACTGACGCTGACGGTAACCCAATCGTGATCGTACCTGGTTACATCCTGATCAACGCACAACCCACTAACGTGACTGTGAACCAAGGTCAGACTGCATCCTTCACCGTTGACGCTTCGTTCATCGTGAGCGAGGACGGATCTGTCGGAACCACTGCACTGAACTATCAGTGGCAGCGCAAGCAGTATGGTGAAACTAACTGGGTCAACATCACAGGTCAGACAAATGCAGTTTACTCTTCTAACGCTGCCGTACAGGCAGATGATGGTGATGAGTTCCGTGTAGCAATCACTGCTGCTGGTGCTCAACCTACTTACTCCAACTCCGTGATTCTCACAGTTCAGACAGGTGCCACTATCATCAGTGGATTCACACCTACTCAGATCTTCCAATAAATAACTAAAAAGTCAATGGCAGGAACCGCTACTTATAACGCAGGCACCCGTATCATAGACGTTTCGGCGAATGGTTTACCCAATCCCGTCGCCTATGGTACGTTTCCTAATGCTGATAACCCTAATGCGGTTACTGAGCAGGACTTTGACCATGATTTTTATTTTAGAGGCGGAACGTTTGGTGTTACCAGAGCATTCGACAGTAATACCTTCACACAGAATGGATATATTATTGAGATCCCTCTGAGCGTAGAGGATAATGGTCTTCTAGGTACAGAGACAACTGGTTCTATCCGTGTTGGCGATAGAATTCTTTTCGTGTTTGATGCTGGTACAGCAGACGAAAAGAAGCAAGTCTTTATATACAAAGGTACTGCACAAACTGCAACTGCTGGTGAATTCTGGCGTGCTAGTAGTACATACTTGCAACTCATCGTGGAATACACGAGAGAAGCACATTCAGGAACTTACAACTATTATGACCAGAGAAACGGTAGAGTGGCAACTCCGCTTGGAGCTATCGGTATTGCTGCTAATGGTGTTGTCTTCTTCAATCCATCGGCTGGAAGTGGAGGCAACCCACCAACAGGATTCAACTGGAACGCGCACTTCCCCAATTCACCAGTAGATTTTGGTGAAGATAATTGTGGTGGACATCCAGAAGTAACTGGGCAGTATCATTATCACGATACTGAGTTCCTAGAATGCTGGAAAGATAATGCCATCATGTCAACTTACAATGACTACTATGGTTCTTCTCAGTATAACGGTGACAACCTAAGACATCCTGATGGTCATTCCAAACTTGTTGGTATTGCCTTTGATGGATTCCCCGTATATGGACCTTACTTTTATAGTGATCCTTGGAACAATAATAGTGAGATTGGTTTAGCAACTACTTCTTATCGTATTAAGTCAGAAGAAGCGGCAGGTAGACCAGACTATGGATCGTCCCAGCAGAACCCCCCAGCAGGCGCTCTGATGCAGGACTGGGAGTATTCTGAGGGTCTAGGTAACCTCGACTACCATAATGGACGTTTTTGTGTTACTCCTGAATATCCAAATGGCACATATGCTTACTTCTTATCTACTGAATTAGATAGTGAGCAGAACCTGGTTCCTATGTTCCCATACATGGTTGGTCTTACTTCTCGTGAGACTCTTGATCAACCAGCAAACAATGGTGCTGCACCCCCACCACCACCTCCTGGCGGTGGCGGCGGAACTGTTATCCCTGCAACGATTCAGATCGCTCTGCAACCACAGAACGCCACGATTGGAAGTGGACAGTTGGTTACCTTTACGGTTACCGCTGCAATCAGTCCCGAAGATGGACCCAAACGATATCAATGGTACAGATCTACTGATGGTGGTTTCTCCTTTGCAGTTCTGACTGGTGCAACCAGCAATTCGTATGCGTTTACTGCTCTGTCTTATATGACAGGGTATAAATTCCGTTGCGAAATTAGTGGACCTGTTGGTGCAACCCCTGCAACTAACTCCCCACTACAAACTGAAATTGCGACTTTGACTGTCACTGGATTCTCTGGTGGTAGCGCAGATTCGTTCGATTCTACCGAATCTACTCTTGACTCCACCACTGTGTCTTTTGACGCAACATAAATAACAACGTACAAACTGTAAGAAGATGGCAAAACAGACGATTGGCATTGGTTCTGCGGCGAATGACGGAACGGGTGATACCCTCCGTGATGGTGCCATCAAAGCGAACTCCAATTTTAATGAACTCTATGAGAAACTAGGTAACCAAACTGATATCTTGTTTGATATTGGTTCTGGTATTACTGAGGGTCAGGTTCTGAAATGGGGCACGTCACCTAGTGCTGCTTTTCGTGCTGGAAACTTTGACACGCTGACTGGTAACCTGGATACTAATGGTCATCAGATCGTGTCTGATGGAACTGACAATATCGTAATTTATCAAACTGGAACTGGGGATATCAAACTCTGGGCAGGTGGGTCTGGATCTGCTTACACTTACATCGATGGTGATGATGGATATCTCAAATGGTATGCCCCTTACGCTACTCTGGGCGACCTTCCTGATGCGACTAACCATCACGGTATGCTTGCTCACGTTCATGGCACTGGCAAAGCATATTTTGCTCACTCTGCCGCTTGGGTCCCCCTGGTAGATGAGAACCAAAGTATTACTGTTCTTGCTGACGTTGATACCACTGTTAATGGTGGTCCCTCTGATGGACAGGTTCTGAAATGGAGTGCTGCTAACAGCAAATGGGAACCTGGTAATGATCTGCAAGGTTCTGGTGGTGGCGGTGGTGGAACCACTCAAAACCTCTTTGAAACCTTCACAGGTGACACAGGAACAACAACTGCTTCTGCTGCTAACGACACTCTCAACATTGTTGGTGGTACGAACATCTCTACCTCAATGTCTGGTGACACACTTACCATCGACATGACTGGTACATTGGGTGATCTGGATCAGAATGTCTTCACTACTTTCGGTGCTGATAATGGTACTACGACTGCAACCACTGTCACTGATCAACTGACATTCACTGGTGGGTCTGGTATTTCTACCAACCTAAACGCTGGTGCTATTACTATCACCAACGACGCTCCTAACGTAGTTCAGAATGTCCTCCAAAAGATTTCAGCAGACCTGGGCAATGTCTATACTGCTAATGCCGCTGATTCTACTATCTCGATTGTTGGTGGCAATGGGATCGATACTTCGATCTCTGGGAACACGGTTACAATCACTAATACTTTCACATTACCTAGTGCAAACGAAGGACAGTCAATCATTAAAGGAGACACAGACTTCATCGAAGTAGCATCTCCTGCTCTGAACTTTACTTTCAGTGCTTCTGGTAGCACAGCGTACACTGTGAATGGTCCTGGCATTGCCACAGATGCAAGTGATCCTACGATTTATGTGTATCGCGGATTCACATACAGATTTGATAATACTACTGGCACAAGTCACCCATTAGAACTCAGAGTTTCTGATGGTGGATCTCAGATCAGTGGAACCACTGGTTCTATCAATAGTGTCCAATTCTGGACAGTTCCAATGAGTCTTGCTGCTGGTACAACATATGTGTATCAGTGCAACATTCACTCTCTCATGGTCGGTAATATCGTTGTAGTCTAATGCCAAGAACAGTCCCAGGATCAGGTGCAGCAATTCGTCCCGTATTCAATAGTGTATACGGTGTAAAGGACGTAATTGTAACAAATGGTGGAAGTGGGTATGATCCCAACGATCCACCAAAATTGTCTATTGGCAACTGCGGCACCCCGATTAGAGACGCTGTTCTGAGAGCAAACATTGCAGACAATGGAGAGATCTTATCTGTTGATGTAATCGATCCTGGTGAAGGATATAATCCCTTGCGTTTGGTTATCGATTCTACTGATGCTGGTATCACCCAAGCAGATGCAAACATTGTGCTTTGGGAAGAAGATCAATATGGTCCTGATGGAACTACTATTCTTGCACCTGCTGGATCTGTAAATTACATTCAGGTGACTAGACCTGGTGATGGTTATTTTAATGCTACTGCCAGACTTGAAGGTGGTGGTGGGTCTGGTGCTGAACTTATTCCTACTACTGGTCAGGTAACTGGTCTTGCCGTTGAGAACAATGGTAGAAACTATACCGCCGAAGATATTACTATTGTTATTTCTGGTGGTGGTGGACAGAATGCCGAAGGTGTTGCTGAGGTTAATCAGTTCGGTAAGATCGAAGCAATCAATATTACCAACCCTGGTGAGTTCTTTGAGACTCCTCCTCTGATTCAGATTATTGGTGGTGGTGGATCTGGTGCTCAGGCAGAAGCAACTATCAATCTGGGTAGAATTGAATCAATCGATCTACTCAATTCTGGTGGTGGATATACATCTCCCCCTCAGGTTATCTTCACCAGAGATACGAACCTGATTCGCACACAACGTAATAGAACTTCACTGGTCTCCTCCTTCTATGAGATCAGTGCTCTTATCCGTGATGCAACAGCAACGGATACTACGATGTATGTTGAAACTACTAATGCTTTCCCTGGTTCTGGTAAGTTCCAGATCGGCAGAGAGATTGTTAGATATACAGGTAAGACACCTATCTCCTTCACTGGATGTGATAGAGGTATTAACTTCCGTTATGACCAACGTGTTATTTTGGATGGTCTTGCTGATCTACCTGGTGGTGGATCTGGTTACAACTTTACTGTTGCTGACCGTATTAGAAGAGTACAAGAAGACAAATCTAACAAGGTTGCCATCGTTTATGACTGGCGTCCTTCAACCAGAGAACTATTCTTAATTTTCCAAGTTGATGAACTGGCGTTTATTGATGGTGGTAGATCTAATGAAAAGACTTCGGTGATTCAATTCATTGCTGGTACATCAGCGTCGTCTGGTACTGGTGTTGGACCACACCCTCTGGTAGAAGATGAGAATTCATCTATCATCACCTTTGAGAATCCGATTAGTGTCTTAGAAGGATTCAAGTTTGAAGATGATGATGAGTTGGATGGTGCAGGTGATGGTATTCCTGACTTGGTAAATACTGGTACAGACTTTGAAGATGAAATCAGTTTAGATGGTGGTATTGCTTCCACCCTTTACGGTATTGAAGAAACTGTCGGTGGACAAAACACAACCTTATTCCAAGTGGGAGATCAACTGTATGATTCAAGTCTTGTGCCCCTTACTGCTTCTGTGCAAACTGCTGGTGAACTTGACGATGGAGTCGAACACGTCTCAGCATCCACTATCAAAATCAAAAACCATGCAGGTGGTAACTATACAGTAGGAGAAACTGTTACAGGTTCTGTGACTGGTGTAACTGCTACCGTTGCTGAGATTCAATCAGAAGCAGATGCGTATGGTTATAAGACCGTGAAGGTTACAGGTATAACCAACAACGGCAATACCTATAAATTTACTACCTCCGATACTATTACTGGTGGCGGAAGTGGTGCAAACGGCACGTTTGTCTCGCAAGAGTACACTAACCTTGTGAGAAAGGAGCCTGAGTAAACACATAAATAAAAAGAAGGTAATTTCTAAAAGATGGCACTTCTCACCGACCAATTTAGGATTTTTACTGCGAAACGATTTATTAAGTCGTTGGAGGGTGCCGACCCTACGCAGTCTGACCTTGTAGCGGGTTCTAATAGAGACCGTCTGTACGTTTTCATTGGTCGTCCCCAAGAATGGGACAACGAAAACGCACCGCCGACTCCTATTGACTCGTTCCAAGAGTTTAGTGATACGTTTTCCGACATGATCTCCTTGAAGCGTGTTCTTGCAAATGACACGATTCAAGTTGTTCGTCGTATTGACTGGACACCCCCAGAACAAACCACTGGTGGTCTGGGTTACGTTTATGATATGTATCGCCATGATTACTCCTCCACCAAGACGGCATCGTCGGGTGCTACGAAACTTTACGACGCAGATTTCTACGTTGTTAACTCGCAGTACCAAGTATACAAGTGCATTTACAACGGCACCAGTCCTTCTGATCCTAACGGTAAACCTTCTACTGTTGAGCCTACTGGCACCTCCACTTCAATTATTACCACTGCTGATGGCTACCGTTGGAAGTATCTTTATACGATCCCTGTTGGTCAGGTTCTGAAATTCTTCTCGAATGATTACATGCCTGTACTCAGCGATATTGCTGTGACTGGTGATGCTGTCGGTGGTGAGATCGACACTGTGGTCATTCAAGCGTCTGGTACTGGATACAACAACGGCACCTATGAAAACGTTCCCATCAAGGGCGACGGCGTTGGTGGTCGTGTTTCTCTGGTGGTTGACGGTGGTAAGGTTGTTTCGGCAACTGTGACTTCTGGTGGTTCTGGTTACACCTTCGGTAAGATCGTGATCGATGAGGTCAACGGTATTGGTGCTGGTACTGGAACAGGTGCTGCTATTGACGTTATTATTCCTCCTGACACTGGTCATGGTTCTGATCCTACCAAGGAACTTGGTGGTTACAGAGTGATGATCAACACGAAGTTTACCTACGATGAAGGATCGGGTGACTTCCCTACTGATAACGACTATCGCCGTATTGGTCTCGTTATCAATCCTAACCAGTATGGTACGACAGAACTAACGTCTGCGATTACGTTGTCTGCTACTCGTGCTGTTATCTTCTCTCCAACCTTTACTGGTCAGTTCCAAACTGACGAGATTATTACTCAGTCCAGAACGGTTGGTGGTCAGCAGGTAACTGCCCGTGGTCGTGTCATTTCCTGGAACGCTACTACCAAAGTTCTTAAATACTATCAGAACAGAATTGATGGTGTGTTCCCAGAAATCACTGGTAACCTTACCGAGTTTGAAGGAGGTAACCCAGTGACGGGTTCTACCTCTGGTACATCAGCAGACCCTGATATCAACTTCCCAGTTGTGTCTGGTGTCTCTACTCGTGTTATTAACAACACTGAGTATGACTTGGGTATGTCCTTCACTAACGGTTATGCCAAACCTGAGATCGAACCGAACTCTGGCGAAATCATCTACATAGATAACAGAGGCGCGATTTCTCGTGCTGGCGACCAAATTGAAGATATCAAAATCGTAATCGAGTTCTAAGAGATGCCCCAGAATACTAATCTAAACATTGCTCCTTATTTCGACGATTTCGATAAGGATAAAAACTTTTATAGAGTTCTCTTCCGACCTGGATTCCCAATTCAGGCAAGGGAACTTACGACCATGCAATCGATCCTGCAAAACCAGATCGAAGCAATGGGTCAGCACCTATTCAAGGAAGGTGCTATGGTCATCCCAGGACAGGTGGGTTATGACCTCAACGTGGATTGTATTCTAATCCAGCAATCATTCTTGGGAGTTGATGTTGAGACATACAGAACTCAACTGAGTGGCAAAATCATTGAAGGTCTGACGACGGGCATCAAAGCGAAAGTCCTTTACTCGATTCCTGCTACTGATTCTTCTCGTGGATACATCACGTTCTACATCAAATATGTGGAGTCTGGGGACACTACTTCTGATGTAACGACTAAGAAATTCCAGAACAACGAACAGTTGATCGTTGAAGATGAGATCACCTTCGGTAACAGTTTGATCGAAGTTGGATCTCCTTTTGCTCAGCTGCTTCCTGTAAATGCCAGTGAAGTTGGATCCACTGCTTATATTAGTGAAGGTGTCTACTTTATCCGTGGTCACTTTGTTGATATTCAGTCTGCATATATTATTCTTGAACAGTACGATAATAACCCAAGTTACAGAGTTGGATTTGAAGTTAGCGAATCAATTATCACACCTGAGGATGATCCGTCACTTACGGACAATGCCATTGGTTCGTCCAACTACTCTGCTCCTGGTGGTCACCGATTCAGAATCAAGACACAACTTGTTAAGAAGCCAATCGATGACGACACTGACAAAAACTTCATCGAACTGCTTCGCATCAGGAACTCGACTGTTGAGAACTTTGTTGACCGTACGGAATATAACGAGATCGAGAAGTCGATTGCTCGTAGAACGTTTGAAACACATGGCGACTACGTTGTCGATACCTTCGATGTTCGTGCAAGAGAGCACCTGAACGATCAGTTCAACAATGGTGTATATCTTCCTGGTCAAACCAGTCCTGCTGGGCAAACAGCATCTGAGAACTTTGCTGCCTTGGAAGTTGGACCTGGTAAAGCATATGTAAAAGGATATAGAACTTCACTGCTTGCATCTACCTATGTTGATGCACCAAAACCACGTACCTTTGTTGGTCGTCAAAACCAGATCATCCCTGTTGACCTGTCTCAGGCAGTAGAGGTATATGATATCTGGGGTTGGCCAAGACTGTCTGGTGAGGGTGTTACTCATTGTTATCAGACTGTTGACCTTAGAGACAACTGGTCAGGTGCTGGTCCTTCTCAAACTGCTCAGGGCAACCTGATTGGTAAAGCAAGAGTCCTGCAACTTGAAGTTGATGGAGCGAAGTACAAGTGCTTCCTCTTTGATATCCAGATGTTCACTGCTATCAACTTCTCTTCTTCACAGAGTATTATTGATGGTGAAGTTCTGATTGGTCGTTCTTCTGGTGCAAGAGGTTACGTTCACTCTGCTGCTGCCGACTATGCAATGCTGCACCAGGTATCTGGTCAGTTCCAAGTTGGTGAAGTTATCGAAAGAGACGGTCGCGTCTTGGATACTTGTGCTGCTGTATTCTCTTATGAGCAGTCCGATATCCGTCAGTTGGTTGGATATGACACTCCAACTGGTAGCACCATCATCTTCACTGCTTCTTTGGCACTGAATGAGTCTATTGCTCTTACTGGTAAGACTATTACTGTTGATAAAGCAAATGATATTACTGGTTTCGATACTGCGTTTGCCGCTGACTTGCGCCCAGGTGATGTTATCTCACCCGTCGCCACTGACAACAAAGGTTCCACTTCACTTCGTGTAACAAGAATCGATGGGACTAACATTGGTTTTACTGCACTGAATAGAAAGTCTTCTGGTACTACCCCTGTATTTGACTTCGGTTTGCAGGAAGCAAAACTGGATAACTCGTTGATTAAGAATGGTGGTAATATCGCCAACCAAGAATACAACGCTACTCAGTTTACTCGTCTACGTCCTGTCTTTACTCAGAAGAACACCAGAGATGGTGAGCTGGCGATTGATATGCCCAAGAAGGCAATCAAAGCAATCAGTGATGAATCGTTCATCTCTATCAGAACATTTGCTAACAAGCAGTTGTCTTCTGGTGACGTGTCATTTACACTGCCTGAAAACGAACAGTTTACTACCCTTGATGGTGAGAACTATATCCTCGCTATTGAGACTGGTTCTAACACTCATACTGGATATGGTTGGAGTCCTGGTACTGTTATTGATATTGAAAATGAGTCTGAAAAACAGAATCCTACTATCTCTGTAAGTTTCGGTGCTAACAGACAGTCTCTTCAAATCACTGGTATCAACAATGGTTCTGGTGGTACGTCTAACATCTCCCGAGTAACTCTTACTGCTGCTGTGTCTGTGAACACGGTATCTAAGAAGATTAAGACTGCGGCGAAGATGCGTACGATGAAGGTGATTCGTACTAGAAACCAGAACGATGTTTTGAACTACGGTCTCTCCTTCGGTAACCTGTATGGTACTCGTATTGAAGACGAGGAGATCTCATTTGCATTGAACGATGTATACAAGCTTCATGCTGTATACGAATCTACCGATGAGCAAGACGCACAAGTCCCCTATGTGGTGCTGACAGAGAACGTATACTTCGACAACGGTTCTGTTGTTGTGGGTAGAACTTCTAATGCCAGAGGTCGTGTTGTATCATTCAACTCAAATAACAATAGACTTTACATTGTCAACCTGAGTGCTGAAACATTCCAGACTGGTGAAACTATTGATGGTTTCGATGACGAACTGAACAAACTGGTTGCTGTTATTGAAGACGGCGATGGTTCTGTTGAGAAAGGTTCTAGGGACATCACTGGTAACTTTGAACTGGAACCCAACATCACACCCTTCTTCTATGGTGTGTCTAAATTGATTCGTAAGGCAGGTACATCTGAACCCAAGCGTAAGTTGGCAGTTGTATTCGACTACTTTATTCATGAAGCATCAGGTGATTACTTCTCTAACCAGTCTTACACTGGTATCAACTTCTCTGAGATTCCTAAGTATCGTACCGAACGTAATAGTAAGGATCTGACTGACGCTATCGACTTCCGTCCTGCTGTTGGTGAACTTGCTTCTGGTTCTGGTACTGTTGAGCAACCTTACTACACCAACTGTAAATCACTTGACTTCGATTCTCGTGTCTTTACTAGCACTGGTGGTGCTGGTGGTTCAACCATCTTTAACCTTCCTAAGGTAGAAGAACAATTCAGAGCAGATTACGAATACTATCTGCCACGTCAGGACAAACTGTTCATGACGCATGATGGTGAACTTAAACTGTCTATGGGTGTTCCTAATGAAGATCCCCCAGAGGCAGACAACATCGATAACGCTATGTTGCTGGCGAAGATCCAGTACGAACCATATGTGTATGATGTTGAAGAAGACATTCTAATTACACTGCACCAGCAGCGTCGTTACACGATGGAAGACATCGGTAACATGGACCGCCGCTTGCAGTCTCTTGAATACTACACCTCTCTGTCTCTACTCGAAACAGATGCTAGAAACGTCAAAGCATATGATGGTGATGGTTTCGATAGATTGAAGAATGGTTTCATGGTGGATGATTTCACCGACCACTCCACATCAGCAACTGAGGATGATGACTACAAGTGTTCGCTGGACTTTACTGAGGGTGTTCTGCGTCCTTCTCACTTTACTCAGAATGTATCACTGGAATTCAATAAGACAGGATCGTCCAACGTTGTCTTCCATGGAGATAGACTCCTCCGTAGAGGTAAGGGCGGTGCAAACATTCTGACCCTACCATTCGTTGAAGAAGCAGTGATCGTTCAGCCATACGCTTCTCGTATGGAAAACGTGAACCCGTTCAACGTGTTTACCTTCATTGGTCGTATTGACCTTCTTCCTGCATCTGACGACTGGGTTGACACTCGCCGTGTTCCTGCTCGTGTGACCAGTATTGAAGGTAACTTCCAAGCAACTCGTCGTAGATTTAGAACTAACAACAGAGGTTTTGCCCCTGTTCAGTGGCGTGCTTGGAGAACTGCTTGGACTGGTACTAGAAGAACTAACGGTCGTACTTGGAGAGAAACCTCATTCCGTCGTGGTGTACCGAGACGTGTGATGCGTTCTCAGACTACTGTCACGACACGTCGTCAAGTAAGATCTGGTACTCGTATTAGAGTTGTGCCCAGAGTGGATAGACGTTCACTGGGCGATAGCGTGATCGATAGTACATTTATCCCATGGATCCGCTCCCGTAACGTCGCCTTTGACGTGGAGCGCATCAAGCCGAAGACCAGAATGTATTGCTTCTTCGATGGTGATAACGTGATGCAGTACATCACTCCTAAACTGATCGAACTGGTTAAGAACTCCTCTGAGGATCCTTCAACCAATGAGACTCCTTTTGTGATTGGTGAAACTGTTATTGGTTTGAACTCTGGTTGCCGTCTGAGAGTTGTTGCTCCTAACGATGGTCTGACTACTAACCCATATACTTCTACCAATGACACTCTGCCTGATTCTTATGCATCGCAGACTCCTATCCTGAACATTGATATCAATAGAATGGCAGCCCAAACTCAGGGTGCTGCATATGGTAACGTTGCAGTTGGTGAAGTTCTGGTTGGTAGAACCTCTGGTGCTCGTGCAGTTGTTAAGGATCGTCGTCTGATCTCTGACTTGTTGGGTATCGTTAAAGGTACGTTCTTTATTCCTAACCCCCGAAGAAACTCCAACCCACGTTGGGCAACTGGTACTCGTGTGATGCGTCTCACTTCTTCTGAGACCGATAGCAGACTGCCAGGTGCAGTTGACTCTGCTGCTGAGGCAGAATACAGCGCAAGAGGTACTCTGAACACTGTTCAAGAAAACATCCTTGCTGTTCGTAATGCTCGTATCGTTCGTGATACTGTTAGAGACAGAAGAACCGTTCGTTCTGTTCGTACCAACACCAGACAGGTTGGTTGGTGGGACCCTCTCGCACAATCCTTCCTGCTTGAAGCAGTTGGTGGTTCGTTTGTAACTGGCGTTGATATCTTCTTCGCTACTAAGGACCAGAAGATCCCCATCTCAATGCAGATCCGTCCGATGGAAAATGGTTATCCTACTAAGGACATCCTTCCTTTCTCTGACTGTACTCTGATTCCTTCTCAGGTTGAAATCTCTGAGAACGCATCGATTGCAACGAGATTTGTCTTCCCAGCACCTGTGTATATCCCTGAGTCCGAAGAACATTGCTTCGTGCTGTTCTCCGACTCTAACGAATATAAGGTCTGGATCTCACGTATGGGTGACATCGATATCACTGGTACAAGAACGATCTCTGAACAGCCTTACGCTGGTGTGCTCTTCAAATCACAGAACGCATCTACGTGGACCGCTGACCAGTATGAAGACTTGAAGTTCAATCTTTATAGAGCGAAGTTCGATACTAACGTCACTGGTAGTGCTGTGTTTAACAACGCACAACTTGGACCTGGTAACGATGGTCTTGCATCACTGATCAATAACCCAATCAGTACAATTCAACCTAAGCAAGAAATCACTCTTGTTACTGGCACCTCTTACAACTTCACTGTTGGTGCCCGATTGATTCAAACTCCTTCTAATGCTCAGGCAACTGTGTTGGAATTTGATTCAGTATCTAACCCACAAAAACTAACCGTAACCGACATCACTGGAACCTTTGTACAAGGTATCGTTGATAACCAAAACAACATTACCAACGGTCTGAAATCTTCTCAGTCTACTGTATCTCTGGTAATGTCCACTGTGAACAACGGTACGTTTGAAGCAGGTGATGTGATTACTGGTTCTTCATCAGGCGCAACCGCTACGGTTACTGCCTATGATTCTGGCACATCTACTATTACCGCAAACTATGTTGACAAGCAGTTCGATACCGCTAACGACACTCTGTCTGAGCCTGGTGGTGTTTCTGGCACTATCAGTTCTGCTTCGTACTCTGGCGACTCGTATACTGCATATCCTGTTTCCCAACCATCGTTGAGAACAGTTGATAAGAAGGTTGTGGTCGCGCATCCTAACCACGGTATGCATAACAGATCTAACAACGTTGAGATTAAGAATGTCGAATCCGAAGTCGGATCAACTACCCTTACTTCTAACTTGTCGTCTACTGCAACTACACTTTCTGTTGCTAATGCTGGATCCTTCCATAAAGTTATCAACGGCAAACCCATCAGTACCACCAACCCTGGATATCTGATGCTGGTTGGTGAAGATCAGAAGGCAACTGGTCTTAGACCTCCAACTCCTCCTGGTGGTGATGATGATGCTACTGAGGCATGGCGTTGTGTGATGCACGTTATTGAGAAGAAGGAGATCATCGCTTACTCTGCTATCTCTGATAACGGTAAAGAAATCACCGTTGCTCCTTCTGGACGTGGTATTACTTCTGATGTTATGAATACTGGTGCTGCTCTCAGTTGGGACGCAGAGACAGTGGTTCAATGTTATAATCTTGACGGTATTCCACTGACAGAGATCAACAAGGTCCACACTGGCATTGGTGATCCTACTCTGGATACCTACTCCATCACCACACAGTCTGTTGCTAGTGTCGGTATTGTAACTGGTGGTCCAAACGTTTCTGCTTCACAGAACATTCCGTTTGAACTCATCACTCCTACGATTCAGATTCTGCAATTCAAAGAAACTGACATTTCACCTACATTGAATACCACTTCTGGTACATCTATCGGTGATGGCGGTCAGATCGTTGACCAAGCATCGTTCGTGAATAATGGCACCTACGATGAGATTCAGTTGAACGAAGAGAACTACTACGATAATCCTCGTATTATTGCCTCTGACATCAACGAAGCAAACAAACTGGAAGGTTCCAAGTCTCTGACTCTTAGAATCAGCATGACTACTGAGAAAGAAAACCTTTCTCCTGTGATTGACCTTGACCGTGTGTCTGTCATCACAACTTCCAACCGTATCAACCAATGGCCAGGTGGACCGCAAGTGTTGGGTCTCCAATCTGAGATCGATACCACCTCTGACGTGTCACTCCTTAACCAAGGTGATCAGAACGACGCCGTTTATCTAACTAAGATTGCACAACTTGCAAACGTGTCTAGATCTATCCGTCTGATGATCTCCATGCAACGCTTTGGTGATTCTAATATCGATGTATACTATCGTACTAGAAAACCTGGTTCTGACAAACCTATCCAAGAGAGTGGTTTCATCAAGGTTCCTGTACCTGAGGTTGGATCTTCTAACGTCGGTGAGGAAGAATGGGAAGACTTTGAATACACCGTTGAAGGTGAAGAGTTCCAAGCATTCCAAATCAAGATCGTGATGAAGTCTAAGAACCAAGCGAAAGTGCCATTGATCAAAGACCTTCGTGCTATTGCCTTCGCATCATGACGTTTAGTGGAAAGAAATTCGTCCCCGTTGAAGGGGACGAAAACAAAGGGTTCTATCGTGATATGCAATCAAATGCTATCGTATATAAGGACCAAGATGAGTATGCTAAATACATGCAGTCGTATAATGAAAGACAACGGAAGAAGAAGGAGTTTGCCTCTTTACAAGATGAGGTAAATGGACTAAAATCTGATGTGTCAGACATTAAAAAATTACTGATTGACTTTATCAAGGAGAACAAATGACCGCTGATGTTACTGAACAGCAGTCCCCATCGGATCTGCTAAATGGTTTCAAGACTCGTTATCAAGATCTGCTGAACCAGAACAAGGAACTCGCTAATAAGATCAAGGAAAACGAAACAACCGCACTTAAACTTCTCGGAGCAATCGAGACTCTCGATTATCTCTATCCCCACACACCAGAGGGCGTAGCAGAGGCAAACGAAGAAGAAACAACCGAAGAATGAACGTAAGAGGACCTTCGGGTCCTCTTTTGTTTTGGCTATAAATAAACAAAGAGACACCTGACCCTGCTAGCGTTTAATAAGCAATGGCAAATAGAATCCAACTAAGACGTGACGGCGCACAGCAGTGGGCGAACGTCAACCCAATCCTTGCCCAAGGCGAACTTGGTATCGAGCTTGATACCTCACGTCTGAAAATCGGCGATGGCGTGACGCCATGGAACTCATTGAAATATGAGCGACCACTAGAAACAGAAAGTAATACTGCTGATACTCTTGTCAAGCGTGACGCTGACGGTAACTTTGAAGCAGGTGCCATTACTGCTTCACTTATCGGTAACGCCGCAACGGCAACTAGACTTGCTAACGCTAGATCTTTCACCCTAACGGGTGACATGTCAGGTTCTGCTCAGTTTGATGGTTCTGCCAACATCAACATCACGGCAGAACTGAACTATCAACCTGGTCTGCCTCACTATGATGCAGAAGACCTATCTGCTACTGGTGTCTATACACAGTTGACCATTGACTCTCGTGGTCGTGTGGTCACGGGTTCTAACCCAACTACGTTGGCAGGGTATGGTATTACTGACGCTCAGATCGTTGACCCTGAACTGACAGCACTGGCAGGTCTCACAACTATTGGTCTCATTGCACGTAGTGGTGCTGGTACTCTTGTTACCAGAAACATTACTGGTCAACCTGGTCAGTTGGTCGTCTCTAATGGTAATGCACAATCAGCAAACCCACTGATCGGTCTTGCTGATACTCCTGTTGTGGTTGGATCTTACAACCCTACTGGTTCTGTATCTCTGGATCAACCAGAAACTTCTGTTGCTGAATCTGGTTCTATTCACCAGACTGTTAACACTACTGAGTTTACTGTTGACAGATATGGTCGTCTGACCTATGCCGTTACTGCACCTATCTCTACTGCAAGAGAGGGTACTCTGGCACCTGTTTATGATAATGCTACTGCATACGTTCGATATGATAAGGTCAAGAACTCGAATGATCGCCTGTATGAGGCTATCCTTCCTATTAACGCTGGCGGCGGTGAACCTACACACACAGACACCAGTGATACAGGATCTTGGAGATATCTCGGATCTGCTCTGACTCCCCAGAAGGGTCTTGCATCCTTCTCCCAAGAAGACTTTGATGTAACGGCATGGGATTCTGCTAACAGCATCCAAGGTGGTTATGTAAAGATTGCAGAACGTGGTGTTGATAACCTGCAACTGCAAAACAATCGTATTGGTTTCGCTGACGGTAACACCGTTGAGAATTTTGAACTTGATCAAGAACTTACTGCAACCACTGGATACAGAGGATT